>Ga0187893_10001010_pt1 | contig 70267 bp, 65 predicted proteins | sample MA1701074metaG_FD_139574 | JGI IMG/M metagenome (GOLD analysis project Ga0187893, IMG submission 139574) | White microbial mat communities from a basaltic lava cave in the Kipuka Kanohina Cave System on the Island of Hawaii, USA - MA170107-4 metaG ...
CGAGCTTGATCCCCGCGATCTTGGCGGCTTCGGCCACGAGCTCCGCCGCCCGTCCTTCGTGGCCGAGGGAAGCTTCGCGCAAGGCGAGAAGCGTCAGGGCGCGAAAGCGGGGTCGCTCGCGCAGGAGGCGGGCGTCGCGCCCCGCCGCGTGCGCGTCGCGGCGATGAAGCTCCAGCAGATCGGCGACACCGAGCCGTCCCTCGCTGTAATCGGCGTACAAGAAGCCGAAGCGTGAGAGCTCGCCGAGATCGCCTCCCCGGAGTGCGGCCTCGACCACGAGCTCGAGGTCTGCGCAGAGCGGGTAGATCGAGCCGGTTACCACCACCTTGGCTTCTCGGAAGCTGAGGTCGTCGAGGACCGCTTTCAGCTCTGACAGTTCATTCATCTCCGCTAGATGCATCGGGCCGTGCCACACACAGTAGGTCCGGGCAGGATGACCCTGAGGGATGGAGCGCCAACTGGCTGAAAGCTCGCAAAACTGTTGTTGCGCGATCAGATTCTGACCACCGATCACTCCCGCCTCGTCCTTCTTGATGTGTTCCTGGAACGTCGGGTGGTAGAGCTCGTATCCGAAGGCGCCTCCAGGAGCCGGCGCCACCCGCACCATCGACTGCAGCGCCTCGAGGCCGCGCCGCACCGTCGCGCGGCCTCGATCGTCGTCCAGCACGACCTTGCGTCGTACCATGATCAGATGCAACGTCTCCTGGTCCAGAGGCGCCTTCGCCCACGCGATGGTCACGACCAGAGGCGTAAGCAGCGCCTGTAGCTCTCCAATCGAGAGCCGCTGCAGCAGATCGTCATAGTACGCGCTGAGCGAGAGCGGCAGGTCCCGGGCGAGCTGATCGACGCGAAAGTGGCTCGACAACAGGTCGCGGACGACGTAGTGCACGTACAGGGGCAATCCAGCGGCGCGCTTCACAATCGTCTCGACTGCCTCGTTCCGAATCTGTACTGCTCCGTGGCCTCTCCCGGTTTCTCGGTCCAGCTCGAGCACGCGATATTTGAGCGAGCCCACCTCCTCCAGGAGCATGGCCCGGATGTCGTCCTCGCTCATCGGCGGAAGACCGTCCGGGAACACGTGCGTGCAGCGGTCGGGCGCGAAGACCTGCGGCAAAGCTCCAGCCGCCCGACCGGCACAAATCCAGATCACGTTCGCCGTGGCCAGCCGGAACGGGACTTGCGCAAACGCAGGATCGGCTCGCTCGATCTCGTCCAGGCCGTCCAGGATGAAGATCACCCGCGGCGCTCGCGAGCGAGAATTCTCTGCCGTCAGGGCACCCACCTCGCTCAGTAGGCCACTCAACTGGTCGTACAGCTGGTTCGGGTCTCGTGCGGGAGATACTCCGTCTTTGCCCAGGAGCTTCCAGTCCGCCAAGCTCTCGACGGCATGCCGGAAGAAGGCGAACCGATTGCACCGAGCTGCGTCGGAGGCTTTGAACCGCCACGCGATGCGGCACACCTTCCTGGGATCGCCGGCGAGATCGGAAGCGACTCTGGCTACCAGAAAGCTCTTGCCGATTCCCCCGGGACCGGTGATCCAGCACACACCACTATCGGTGTTCTTGATCACTTGCTTCGCATGGTTGACTTCATCTCTTCGGCCGATAAGGGACTCCGCGTCCGCTCGAATCTCGTCTTCGAAATCAGAGACCAGCTCGCCTCCAACCAGTACCCGGGCCTGGAGGCGAAAGAGAGTGCGGAATTCCTCCACCACATCCGGGTTCTCTCCTCGAGGCAGATCCACACCGAGCGCGGCGTACAGAAGCCGGTCACGTTCGGAGCGGAAATAGACCATCGGGCTCTCGGTGGGCTCTTCTCGCCGTCCCGCGAAGGTTGGAGTGGACGCACGGCCGTAATCGCAGAGGGGCCAGAGGTCGAGCCAGCGCTCCCCGCGGAGCAACACCACCCGGCCACGAAGCGACAGGACCGCCTCGGGCAGCTTTTCTTGAATCTCAATATTTTTTGCGTCTGCCGTGGGGCCACGGAGCCGCCGGATCCCATCCCGGTCGACGAAGAAGACGTTCACGTTCGAGAGAAACGCCAGGTTCTCGAGTAGCTCTCCGAGCCACGGGCTCCAGATCTCGAGGAACCGTCGAGCGGTGGCCGCGGGCATCCCTCCACCGTGAGCGAGGTCGTTGCGTAGGGTGAGCAAGCTCGCTTCCGGCGACGGAGGCGGCTCCCCCCCAATCAGAGCGGGCAGCAGATGCGTGGATGCGAACTCCGGCACCTCGCTCACGACGACGTCACGGGTTCGTGCAAGTTCGTCGATGAGTCCGTGGAGCATCACCCGCCACTGTCCAAAGGTCGGGCGTTCGATGTGGGGCTGGAGCGAACTCAACAGCCGATCGGGGAACGGCGAGTCACAGAGGCTCCGGCGCAGTTCGCCCAACGACGTGATGGTGAGGAAGCGGGTCAGGATTTCCACACTGTCGGTCAGGCGATGAAGGCGCATCACCGGATGGGTTTCCACCCAATAGTCGTATAGGGGGATGGCGATAATGCTCGGGAGCGATTGGATGACCCTGGGGAGCGGGGAGGCCGTCCCAGCGCTATCGGGGGTGCCACATGCCTTACAGAGCCAGAAGCGGGCACCCTCAATCATGGGACCGTGACCGAGGGGGCAATCCATGACGGCTTAACCTTCTACTCCCATCCGCTCCATCCGGCAACTCACTGGGGAGCTCCGGCGAGCTGATAGTGCTTTCGCGACCTTCGGTCGCCAATCGTGATGATTTCGCCATCGCGGAGCCCGATACTCGCGAGCGTGCGCTTGAGATCTCGGGGGGACAGCTCGGAGAGACTCAGCTCTTCCGAAACATCGAATCCAGAAGCGGCCATCGCGGAGCGGCATTTTGGGCATCGCACGAGTCGCGGGCCCATGGCGGAGGAAAGTCGAAGAGTCATCGCCTTCTCCGAGCAGCTCAGGCAACTTAGCTTCCGCAGGAAACGCTTCCCTTCGACACGGATCGAGAGCCCCCGTGAGTCTTCGCCGGTGACCTTGACGACCTTCTGTAACGTGTACTCCGTCGTCCGCAATGGAAGTCTCTCGATATCCCAGATCTCGTGGTCCGAAAGTCGGCAGCGCGGATTTCGCTCGAAACGGGTGAGATAGTGTTTGCAGTGAAGCGCGTCGATGAGCACTTGCCGCCCGGCGCCCATAGTGCCGATACCGCTCTCGACAAACTTCAGGCACTCGAGAGCTTGAAGCGACGCCGCTAAAGCGCCGAGACTCCTGGGGGCGTTGGTCGCCGGCGCTTGGGCGACTCCCGCCTGGCAGGGGTAGGGTTGTTCCAGAAGCTCATAATCTTTCTCGTCCCAGGCGCACTCGAGACAGGGCCGATCATTTCCGGGCACGTAGACGTTGACGCGGGCGAGGAGTCCCTCCGCCTGCACTCCCGCGTCGATCCAGGGAACGCCCAGATGCCACGCTGCGTGGTTCACGTATTGACGAGCCCGCCGCGTGTCCAGGCAAGCGATAATCAAATCGGCGCGGAGAGCTCCGAGAGGGAGGTTCTCGACGGAATCCATGACCTCGGCAACCTCGAGTTTGGGATTCAACTGGCGCAGCCGCTGTGCCTGAACCCGGGCCTTCTTCTTTCCAACGTGGGCCGGCGTGATGGCCTGAGAACGGAGGTTCGCCTCTTCGTAAACGTCAGGATCGATGAGAGTGACTCGGCCGACTCCCGGCAGGAACGCCAGGTGCGGAATGAGCTGGGAGCCGATGTTGCCGCCGGCGCCCACGATCAGAAAGCTCCTGCCTCTCGACGTCATCGACGTCACGGCGCCTCCCACAGCTTCGCCGGGGTCCAGCGGTACGTCCCGCCCAGCGAAGTCGGCTGGTCATCGAGGGCGCAGGTCTTGTCATAGGTCCAACAGGGCAGCGGCTCGCTCTGGTGATACCAGACGCGGCACTGGGGACAACGCACCGCCATGTTCTCTTTTTCGATTTCCTGCTTGCACCGCGGACAGTAGAGGGGCTCGGCCGCGCCAGGAAAAGGCACGACCGATGCCAGCGTTTCCGTCGAAAAATAGAAAACGGCAGCGCCGTTGACGCAGATTTCGTCTCGATCGTGAAGAATCCAAAGTCCGGCAACTACCTGACGTCCGTTGACCCGAGCTCGACTTCCAGGCCCGGCCACGATGGACCACTTTTGGGCATCGGCCGCGCCACTCGACACCAGAAGCACCATTCCGTCCTTGTCTCGATCGTGGAGGCGGTCTGAAGATCGAGGCGGCCTCGATACGAGATCGAATGCACCTCCCTCGAGGGGGAGCGGCCGCCACTTGTCGTTCTCGTCCCTCACCCACAGGTGAGTCATCATCGAACCTCCTTCGATTCTCCGATGCTTTCCCTGAGCGGCCGGAGAGCGCTCGCAGCGGCAGACGAAGGCCTCCGCTTCAGAGCGAAGCGCATCCCATACCGAGGATCGGTTTGCACCAGATAGGGATTGATACCGGCGCGATGAGCGAGAGCCTTGCGAAGCCGGTGAACGTTCTGGGTGATGGCGTGCCTCGAGAGCTCCTTGCCTTGCTTCTTCTTGAGAAGCGTTTGCACATCCTTGAAGCTCTTCCACCCGACGAGCTCCTCTGTGTCCTCGCCTCCATCCATGGCGAGCACCGATAGCAGATCGGAGAGCGCCGGAGGCAGGCGAAAAGGCTTGGAGCCATCGACCTGAACCCACCCGGATCCGTCCGCCTTCCTGCTAATGGTGAGAGAAAGAGCGCCGGCTCTAGCCGCCGACTTCAGGCCCGCGACCGCCCTCGCTCTGACTTTCCGTAATTCGGTGGGCTGCGGAACGTCGAGTCCTCCGTGCTCTTCGAGACCCTCGAGCAGCTCGCTAAGTTCCATCGCGAGATGGTCGGCCCGATCTTCCTCGCGGCTGAGACGGTCGCGGAGAAATCGTACGCTCTCCGCGGTACGCCGGAGCTTCCGCAATAGAGCTTCGAAATCGTTTCGCGTGACCTTCTCCCACCACATCGGCCATCTCGTTTGATCTCCGTAGCGAAATCCATGCCAGATCGGAAGAGGGGCCGCAGCGCGTTTTTTCAGGAATTCCGCCCAACGGCACGATCCTTCAGCGTTGAGAAGTGGAGTTTTGAGGTTGAGTTTGACGCGGCGTCGTCGAGTTGCAGGAGAAAATTCGATGCGGTAGCGTACTTTTCCGAGACCTCAGCCCATGAACGTCACCGACTACCGTCCGTATCTAACCGAGACCGTGTTTCAGCATCTGCGGAACTGCGTCTTGGATTTCGACGAGAAGCGCTATTTTGCTTCCGCCGTTTGGGGTGCGGTCTTACTGGAAGCGTTCCTGAGCGATCTCGCCGGTGAATTGGGATTTCGCGGGAAAGCGAACGACGACCTCAACGAGCGGATCAGCCGGCTCCGGCAGTACGTCAACAGCCCGGCTGCGAGCGGCCTCGAGGTGCCCGACGAGATCGTCAAGCGCTGTGACGAAATCCGAAACATCCGAAACCGGCTCGTCCATCACACCGGCCTTCCAAAAACAACACTGGAACGAGACGCTCAATCCATTTGCGGTGCCCTGGAAGTGATTCTCGATTGGTATCGGAAGACGAAGCCACCGATAGAACCGCCAACCTCCCGAGAAGATTCCCCGGCTCTTTCCGGGGGAGGTGTTCCGGTCTTCATCAGCACGATATCCCCGGACAACCGCCGCCAGTCCTATTTCCTCGATGCTTTCCAGAACCGCCTGCGGCAAATCGGGGTCGCCCCCGTCCGCGTGAAGTTGACCCAGTACGACCAGCGCGACCCGTTCGGCAAAGTGCGCGACACGATGAAGAGCTGTCGCGGCTGCATCGTGCTCGGACTCGAACGAAGCCATGCTTACTTCCTGCGAGATAAAGAAGGCACGGATAGGGAAACCGAGGATACGCATCGGAAGTACACCTCGGGTTGGCTGCATCTGGAGGCGGGCATCGCGAACGCGCTGGGCCTCCCGGTGTGGGTTCTCTGTCAGAAGGACATCTGCAGCGATGGAGTGTTTGACCGGCAGTGGAACAGCTATGCGCCGGTCACCGAGCTGAAAACCCTGGAAGAGAGCTCTTCCGACCTCGACGGCTTTCTCGAGCACCTAAGGGTGTGGGTCGCGGGCCAGGCGGCAACAGCGCGCAACCCCTAACTACGCACCGCCTTCCACATCCTCTTCAGAAGCGACAGAGCCGGCGAGCGTCCCACCGCCACGAAGTTCATCACCTCGACCAGTACGACTCCCACCCCTGCGAACAGCAGGATAGAAAGATGGTACCCGTCGTGCGATGCCAGGCTCGGGCCCGCCATCAGATGCCAGAGCTCGGCCACATAAGCCGCGCCCACCATGTACTCGATCAAATGGATCACTTTTTGGACTTCCGCAACCGTCTTGATGTTTTCCGTCATGTTGCCGGCCATCTCCATCTCGTGGACAGCAGAATGAGCCTGGTGAAGTGAGTCAAGAACAGAATCGAGGTGGCTGGACTCGAAAAAACCCCGCAGAAGCTCGAGCTCCGGCTCGATGAGGGCATGACTCATGCGCGCAAGCTCGGGCATGAGCCGCTGGCAGCGCGAAACGATCTCGCGTCCACCCCCTTTCGAGGGATCCAGGCGCACCACCTCCGAGACCTCGCGGGCGAGCGAGATCAGATGCTTGAACTTCTCGCCGACGATGTGTACGCGGAGCAAGGCGTCCGACTTGTGAGCGAGAACCAGCCCACGCCGGCTCCACACGCCGATGAGCTCCGAGTCGGCGAGAAGGCGAGGCTCGAGGGCTGAAGAATTCCAGCGAGCGTCTCCCGACTCAAGGGTGCGCCAGAGGACCGCTCCGATCTGCTTGACCAAGGGGGCGCGGCTCAGATCGACGTCCTGCCACAGCTCGATGGTGCCGAACCGATAGTAGCCGCTCGCAACCGGGCTTTGACAGGCCTCCTCGATGGAACATTTGTTGGGGGGACGGTCGGGCTTCCCGGACGAAGCGGAGAGGTCCTCGATGGTCATCGGCGGTCGGAAGAAGGAGTACTCCAGCTCGTCCTGGACGAGCGCGGCAACTGGGTCGTCGGTCAGATCGCTTCGGATTCCAGGCTCTCCAATAACCGTTCCTCGATTGGGGGTGGCGACGATGGTCGACTGGTAGTTGCTCCCGTCGAACCAAGGATCGTCGAAAAACGCTGCATGGATTCCGGCCCGTTTCTCGAAGCCCGGGCGGCATCGACTCGACCCGCTCGCCCTCGCTTGTTCCTCGGCTCGTTCGAGCTGGGCATGAAGTGAGGGAAGACTTGCTCCACTGAGGGCCTTGATCTCTTCGGTCTCGAGTCGCACCCACAGGTTGTAGAGGTGTCGGCTGGAAGCTCGCTCCGGGTCGAGGGCGAAGTAGTAGTCAGTGGAGTTGACGGCTGCGTCGCGCCGAAGACCGGAGTAGGCCACGGCGGTGAAGACGAATCCATTCCCCATCGAGGAGTTGTCGTTGTCGAGTCGAGCCCACTCCTTGAAGAGCAGGCACTCCGGATCTCGAATGTAAATCCCGTCGACCTGGCTTCGACTTTGGGAAGGCAGGCTTTGCTGATCTCCTGCCCGTGAAAAGCCGTCCGCCAGGAGCGCTACATTTTGCACCTTGGGGTACCACTCCGAAAAAACGCCGCTGGACACGTTGACCACCACGCGCCGCGCGCGAGAGATGTCGCGCTCGTAGGCCTCGAGCTCTCGGTCCAGAAAGGCGAGCTCGGGCGCGAAGGTCCTGCTACCTTCCAGAACCGAGTCGAGAAGGGGGTTCAAGGGACTCTCGTCCCGTCTCAGAGCTGCCATCACCTCGTTGAAGAACTCGAGGGCGCCATTGGAGCCATAATCTCGCCCCCGATGCAGAGCAGCGTACAGAATGGAGTGTAGACCCCGGTTCCTCGGACACCGCAGCCGCCGGCCGTGGTCGACCGAGGCTGCGTTCGATGCCAGGAGAACGGGCCAGCGTCGGTCGAGGGGCGTTCCTCTCACATCAGGAAAAAACCAATCGATCTCGTTGCGAGTTCGGAACCAGCCATCCGGGTTGAACTGGACCCTGTCCCAGTCGTGCGGAACGAGACCGAGGAGAATCACTCGCGCCAAGTACATGGCGCAGAGACCATCGAAATCCGGCTGTACGTGCGTTACCAGCCATAGGGTGTCGGCGCCGCCGAACTTCCGTTGGATTCGGCCCGCATTGTGGAGGACACCGGCGGCGGCGCAGGGGAAGTGGCCAGCGGCTCGGAAAAAGTGATTATCGATGACCGGCAGATCGGTATTGAAGCCCCAGCACTCGCCCCCGACATCGACGGCGAGCTCGTTCTCGTACAGATCGGACACCCGCTCGGCGGGATCGGTTCGACACCCGGAAGCTCTGGTGAACCTCGTGCCGAATGCTACGTATCGGTACCCAATATCCATAGAACAGCGCCCGTCCGGAGGACCTCTGGTCGAGCGAAGGCGAGAAGCATACCAGGTCGATCACATGGTGGGGGAGCCCGCCTGAGCGAACCTTCCGCTTGCCAAGAACCGGTGACACAGCTCGGCGGTGTCCGACGCCACCATGATGAGGGTGTGGGTGTGGTGGACGACGACGAAGTCCGCCATCCCCTCGAGCTTCGTGCTTTCGACCGAGACCACTCCGTCGTTGGGCTCCTCGAAGCCAATCGAGTGCCCGCGGTCGCCGGCGATGACCCCGAACTCGACGGGGGGAACGGGAAGCTCGCGATAGAATTCGGGGTCCGCGAGCTTCTGCCCCGAGTCGCCGGTCCAGAAGCGAAAGAGCCGGTTCTTCCGGAGGTTTCCGGCCAGCTGGGCCGGACGGTTCGGCGGGGCGAGCATCACGATTCGGCCGAGACCGGGGCGAAATCCCTCGCGGAGCGCGTTCCTCACGATGATGTTTCCCAGGGAGTGCCCGACGAAGTGATACACCGGGGCGTCGATTCTCTCACGGACGAAGCTTCGAAGCGTGTGCGAGAGCTCGTCGAGGGTCGGCTTTCTGGGCCGATAGCCGAAGAGGTGGGTCTCGTAGCCCCGGCGCTTCAGCCGATGGCCGAGGAGGACCATCGAGAGAAAGGAGCGCCCCATCCCGTGAAGGAGGACGACGGCTTCACTCTTGAAGTGCATTCTGGTAGACGAGCCGGTCCGACTCCGAAAAGCAGCAGAAGATCACGGTCTCGGGAAGGTCGCTTTTCTCGAGAAACGCCCTCACCGTCGACTGCGCCACCGCGGCCGCGAGCTCGATGGGGTAGCCATAAGCACCCGTGGAAATCGAAGGAAACGCGATGGAGCGAAGGCCGTGATCGCGGGCGAGGGCGAGGCTCTTCTCGTAGCAGCTCGCGAGAAGCTCGGGCTCACCCCGCTTTCCTCCATGCCACACCGGCCCGACCGCGTGGATCACGTGCCTCGCCTTGAGCCGGTAGCCGCGCGTGATCTTCGCTTCGCCCGTCGAAGCGCCCTCGAGAGTGCGACATTCTTCGAGAAGCTCCGGGCCGGCCGCGCGGTGGATGGCGCCATCGACTCCCCCGCCTCCGAGGAGCGTCGAGTTCGCAGCGTTCACGATGGCCTCGACGTCGAGGGTGGTGATGTCGCCGCGGAGGATGCGCACACGCGAGCTGACTCCGGACATCGGTTCAACGCCCCCGGACCGGCCGATCGCCGGTCCCATACATGCCTTCGAGAAGCAAGGGGTGGCCGCCGCAGGCCCCGCTCATTCTTCGCCCCTCCCTCTTCCGTCTGCTATCCTATTCTCAGTCCCGGAAAATCTGCACTCCCCATGCGAGCGGTGTCCGACCGAACTGTACTGGTCATCGACGAAGACGCGCACTTCCGCGAGCGGCTCGGTGCGATTCTCGACGCCCTGGGAGTGAGCATGGAGCTCGCCCAGGGGGAAGACGATGCCCTCGAGGCTCTCGGGCGCAGAGTACCCCGAGCGGTCTTCCTCGCCGTGGACCTTCCGGACAAGGAAGGCTTCGGTCTCTTCAGCAAGATCAAGAAAGCGCGGCGCCGCGTGCCGGTGGCGCTCGCGACCTCGACCATCCCGCCCGCGGATCTGAATCTCCACGAAAAGCTCAAGGTGCATGCCGAGCTCTACCTGGACAAGCGCACGGTGAGCGACGAGGAGCTTCGCGAAGCAATCGCGACGCGACTCGGGATCTCCCCGGCGGAGGAGCCGCCGTCCGAGGAGAGGACGGAAGAAAGCGAGCAGAAGCCGTCGCCCGTGGAAGCCAAAAGGCTCCCCATCGAGCCGTGGCTCGCCGAGCTTCTCGATCCCGAGACCGCCGCCATCCTCGCCGACCTGAACGAGGAGTCGTCGCTCCTGGATCTGCCCGGGAAGAAGACGGTAGAGGGCGAGGTCTCGCCCGAGAGGATCGCCGCGCTGGAGGAAGAGCTCGCCGTTCTTGGGAAGGAGCTCGAGCAGGCGCGGCGGGACGCGAGAAGCTCGCCGTTCTCGAGCGAGTTCCTCGGGCTGCGCGAGGAATCCTCGGCGAAGGAAAAACGCCTGCGGACGCTCGAGGCGGCTCTCACCCGGCGTGAGGGCCAGATCGCCGTTCTGAAGGAAAAGCTCGCGGAGTTCGCCCGGATGCTCCTCCAGGCGCGGCGGGACCTCGACCAGGCCCGAGAACAAGTCTCGGACATCAAGGCGGAGCTCGAATCGGCTCAGGGGAAACTTCAGCGGCTCTACGACGAGGCCGAAGAGCACGAGCGAAAACGCGAGGAAGAGGCGAGAGCTCTCCGGGTGGAGATCGCGGAGGTGGAGAGCGGCCACGCCGAAACGCGGCGTGGGCTCGAAGCCGAGATCGCTTCTCTAAGGGCATCGCACGCGAAGGCGCGGGAGAGCGAGGAGAGCGAGCATGCCTCGGCTCTCGAGCAGCTCGAGCGGAAGCTCAAGGACGAGAAGAGCCGGCTCGCCGACGAGCTCAAGACCAAGCACGGAGAAAGAATCAGGGAGCTCCAGGAGAGCCACGCCCGGGCTCTCGCCTCGCTGCGCGCGGACCAGGAGAAGGACGCCCAGTCGATCCACGACTCGTACCGGGAGAGCGCCGCGCGAGCTGCGGCCGAGGCCCAGGAAGCGCTGCGCCAGGCCGCCGAGAACAGTGCCCTCGCGCTCGAAGGGGCGAATCACCAGCGTCTCTCGGAGCTCGCGCGCGCCGAGGACAAACGCCGGTCGGACCTCGAGGAGTCGGAGAAGCGGCATCAGGACGATTTACAGGCGCTCGCCCTCCAGAACCGGGCCGAGCGAGAGACTCTCGCCCGGGAGCTCGAGTCCGCCCAGGCGCGCATCGAGAGGATCTCGGCGGAGTTCGGAGCCAAGGTCCAGGACGTCGCCAAGGGTCTGGACGAGGAGCGGGCGCGCCACCAGCAGACGCGCGAGCAGTACGAGCGCGAGATCGCGGCCCTTCAGACCACCCACTCCAAACATCTGGAGCAGGCGGAGCAGGACCAGTTCACGGTCCTTGCTGGCTTATCGCGGAAGTTCCGGGACGACCGGGCGAAGCTCCTCGACTTCGAGCGGCAGAAGTGGGAAGAGACCGCGCGCAGGCTTCACGAGGACCACACCCGGGCGCTCGAGGGGCTCGAAAAACAGTATCACGACGAGGCGGAGGCGCTGAAGGCCGCGCACGAGGCAGCGCTGCGCCAGCGGGACGCGGAGGCCGAGCAGGCGCGCAAGCTCGAGGTGGAGAAGGCCCGGGTCCAGGTCCGGGAGGAGTTCGAGAAGACCTTGCGGGGCCACGCCGACGAGCTCGCGGCTCTTCGCCAGGCGCACGAAAAGGAGGTCTCCGGGCTCCGCGCCACCCATATGGAGGCCCTTCAGAAGCGGGACCGCGAAAGCCAGCAGGGGCTGCGGGAGGCGGTGGAGGCGGCCAAGGCCGAGGCCCACGAACGGCTCGACCGCGCGCGCGAGGAAGCGGCGGAGGCCCTCGCCTCGCAGAGACGGGAGTACGAAGAGGAGATCGCCGCGTTCGAGAAAGTGCATCAGGAGACGGTGGCCAAGCTCGACCACGACGCACGCGAATCCCTCCGGCAGGCCGAGGAGGAGCGCGACCGTGCGGGGGAGGACGCCGACGGCCTGCGCACCCAGTTGACCGAGCTCGAAGCCCGCCATCGCTCGAGCGCGGCCCTCACCGACGAGAAGCACAAGGCCGAGGTGCGGGACCTCACCAAGGAGTTCAAGGCTCGGATCCGGGAGCTCGAGGAGGAAAAGCAGTTCCTCTCCGCCTCCATCGAGAAGCAAAAGCGGCAGTCTTCGACGGAGCTCACCCGAGCCCTCGACTCGCTGGCTCACGAGAAAAAGCTCCACCAGAGCTCCCAGGACCGCTACGAGCGGCGCCTCGCGGAGCTCAACGTCCGCCACGTCGAAGGGATCAAGCAGATCGAGGAGGACTGGATGGAGAAGTTCGAGCTCCTGGAGAAGAGCTTTACCGAAAGGGGCGAGAAAGCGGTCCAGACTCTGGAACAAGACTGGCGCGAGGGGGTCGAGAAGGAGAGCCTCGCGCACGAGGAAACGGTGGCCGCCCTCACCCGGGACTTCGAAAGGGAGCTCGCGACCGTGCGCCAGCAGATGGAGCGTTCACGGGGGATCGAGGATTCCTATCAGGCGGCCGCCCGGGAGCTCACCACCCTGAAGGGCACGGTCGACGAGCTCACCCGAAGCCTGGCCGAAGCCCACAACGAGGTCGCCGACCGGGACCACGCGCTCCAGGACCAGACCCGGCGGATGCAGGAGAACGCCAAGACCATCACCTCTCTCAAGGCGGTGATCGACGACTTCTCGCGCTCCGTCGAGGGCTACATGCGCGACCGCGAGGAGTCGGATCAGACCATCTCCTCGCTCAAGGCCGTGATCGACGACTTCTACCGCGGGATCGGCGGCGAACGGAAGAACTAGCCCTCGGTCACCAGGCTCTCGAGCTTGCGAATGAGCTCGTCGACGCCCGCGAGCTCCGCCTGAACGGACTGAAGGTAGGGGGGAAGCGTGCCCCGGTACTTCCGGCAGGCCTTCAGCAGCAGGGCGAGCTCCGAGGCCTCAAAATCCGGCTCCGGATCCGAGGCCTCCGCGCGATTAATTCTTGTCGTCAGGGCCCGGCTCGTCGGCGGCCTTCCCGCCCTTGACCACCGTCGGCCTCGAGGGCTTCTCGTGAGCCACGTGGGCCAGCCGGCGCGGGGGGATCTCCTTGCGGTCTGTCACCGTCACCAGGAGAACGGGGGGGATCACGTCCTCCATCCGCTTGCGGTCGTCGAAGAACGCGTTTCGGATGGAGGCGGCGTGGATCGCGACCTCATCCATCTCGGTGTTGCCCGCGTCCTCGAGATCGGAGATCTTCTCGAGCACCTCAAGAATGGCGCGGTTCAGCGGGTCGTCCTGTCCCTTCTCCTTGTCCAGGTGCTTGCCGATGGCGTTGTCGTCCGCGATGGAAAGCGGGAAGATCCGATAGCCGTCGCGCGGCGAGCTGTAGACCGACTGGAGCACGCCCAGGATCACCGAGAGGTTCTTGGGATAGATGCCGCCCTTGTGCCAGCGGGTCATCATCGCCAGAATCCGGCCCACGATGTACTTGTTGGGCTGGACCCCGGACAGGAGCAGGAACGGATCGCGCCCTCCGATGAGGGAGTCGATCACCCAGTGGTTCTCGACCTCCAGCATGCGCAGGAACACCGGATAGTTCTCAGGGGTGATGCCCACGCTCGAGAGGTACTGGGCGTAGGTGATCGCCGCCTCCACCGCCTCGGTGGAGCGGCAGCCGAACACTCCCTGGAGGAGCCGGTTCTCGATCTCCGAGATTCGGATTTCCCTCGGAAGACCGATGATGTCCGGGTGGTACTTGGCAGCTTCCATTATCTGAGCCATGTCTTGCTTACCTCGCTTTTCTCTTAATCGGCGAAGAGCTGGCGCGGCGCCACCTCTTCCGTCCGGTAGTCGCCTCGCACCAGGAGGACCTGCGGAATGCAGTCTTCGAGGACTTTGGTGTTGTCGAAAAAGTTGCTGCGGATCTTGAGCGCCTGCCGCGCCACCTGCTCCATGGACTCGTCCCAGCGCAGGCCCTCGAGCGAGCCGATGCGGTCGAGGATGTCGAGGATGCAGCGGTTGCGCGGGTCGTTCTGGCCCTTTTCCTTCTCCAGGTGCTTTCCCAGGTTGTCTACGTCGGCCACGCTCAAGTGGTAGATCTTGTAGCCGTCGCGAGGCGAACTGTAGGTGTTCTGCAGAACCCCCAGCACGATGGCGAGGGTCTTGGGATAGATGCCACCGGCGCGCCATCGGGTGAGCAACTGGAAGCACTTCGACGTGAGGTACTCGTTCGGAGGAATGGTCGAGAGCAACAGGAACGGGTCTCGATCTCCGATGAGCGCATCGAGAACCCAGTGGTTCTCGATCTCGAGCATCTTGAGAAACAACGGGTAGTTCTCGGAGTCGAGCCCCGACATCCGCAGATAGCGCGCGAACGCCACCGAAGCCTCCGAAGCTTCCGTGGTGCGGGCCGCCATGACCTGCTGCAGAATCTTGTTCTCGACGTCGATAACCGCGTCTTTGGTCCAGAGCCTAGCGACTTCTTCCTCTTTTGCCATTTGTCGACTCACCTTGTTGAAATGGTCTACCCCTGACACCGACTCGCGGGATGGGAGTCGGTGAACCTGAGATTCGGTCTTAGTTGAAAGAGATTGTAATGATGGTACGGAGAAAAAACGGGGATGTCAATGGGTTGTTTCGTGGAAAATTGATCACGCCGGAATGGTGGGAACGGCGCTCACCCCCTGAGAGCCGTCGTCGGCCGAGGCCAGGACCACGCAATCCTTGCCCGACGCTTTCGCGCGGTAGAGCGCGCGGTCGGCGGCCGAGTAGAGCCGGTCGGGGTGGAGCTCGCGGATCGAGCGGGTGTCGGCGATTCCGATGGAGAGCGTAAGCGGGGGGAGGTTCACCGCGACCCAGCTTGCCTCCATGCCCAGGCTCTTGCGGATGCGCTCGGCGAGAGTTCTCGCCTCGAGCTCCGTGATGTTGGGGGCGAGGACGGCGAACTCGTCCCCGCTGAATCGGGTGGCGAGATCGGTGCTGCGGCAGCATTTCTGGAGAGTGCGGGCCACGGCCCGGATGGCGTTGTCGCCGGCTTCGTGCCCCCTTCGATCGTTGACGCTCTTGAGCCCGTCGAGGTCGAGGAGCATGAGCGCGAGCGGATGCTTGTAGCGGTCGACGCGCGCGAGCTCCTCGCGGAGACGCCTGTCGAGGAGGCGCCGGTTGGCGAGCCCGGTCAGGGGATCGGTCAGCGAGATCTTCTGCAGCAGGTCTTCGTTCGACCCGATGATGTATCCGAGCCCGAGAAACATGATGGCGGTCGAGACGGTGAGGTAGGAATAGGTCAGGGCGCGGCTCCGCAGCTCTTCGCGGATCCAGTCCCAGCTTCCGAGCCCGCCTTCCGCGAGCCCCTGGAACAGGAGAAGCCCGGCGGGAGCGCCGAGAGCGAGGACGAACCCCAGGACCGGGTAGAGCTGGCGCTTGGGAAGGGCTTCGACTTCCATGACCGAAGAGCTCCACCTTCAGTGTAAGCGGCTTATACTGGGAGTTCCAACCGATGACCCTGAGCCCACACCGATCGACTGTCTTCGCCCCGGCCACCGTCGCCAACCTGGCTTGCGGATTCGATGTCCTCGGCCTCGCCCTCGACGAGCCAGGCGACACCGTGACGGTGGAGCTCGCGGACGAGGCCGGTCTCGTGCTCACCGAAATCACCGGCGACGGAGGACGCCTTTCGCGGGAAGCGGAGAAGAACACCGCGACCGTGGCCGCGCGCGCGATTCTCGAGGGGGCCCCCGGACGGCCAGGAATCCGCCTCACCCTTCACAAGGGGCTCCCCCTCGCGAGCGGCATGGGCAGCAGCGCCGCGTCCGCGGTCGGGGCCGCCCTCGCGGTCAAAGATCTGCTCCAGCTTCCCCTCGGCTACCCCGAGATCCTGGCCGCCGCCCTCGAGGGCGAGCGCGTCGTCGCCGGGGCCGGCCACGCCGACAACGCCGCCGCCTGTCTCTACGGAGGCCTCGTCCTCGTCCGTTCGAACGAGCCCCTCGATATCGTGGCTCTTCCCGTGCCTCCCGGTCTGAGCGTCGCCATTCTCCGCCCCCACCTGGAGATGAGCACCAAGGACTCGCGCGTTCTCCTCGGCTCCCAGGTGCGCCTGAAGGACGCGGTGCGGCAGTGGGCCAACGTCGGAGGCCTCGTCTCCGGGCTCCACGCGGGCGACCTCGATCTCGTGTCGCGCTCTCTCGTGGACTTCGTCGCCGAGCCCGTTCGCTCCCGCTTCGTGCCGGGGTTCTCCGAGGTGAAGCGCGCGGCGATCGAAGCCGGCGCTCTGGGGTCGAGTCTTTCGGGCTCAGGGCCCTCGATCTTCGCGCTCTGCCGCAGCCTCGAGAGCGCCCGCGCCGTCTCCGGGGAGATGGCGGAAGCGTTCGCGGAGGCGGCGGGCATCGCGTGTGACCTCCATGTTTCCCGGGTGAGCGCGCGAGGCGCCCACCTCCTCGAGGAAAGGGAGAGCGCTTGCGCTACCTGAGCACGCGGGGAACGTCCCCCGCGATCTCCCTCGAAGAAGCGCTCTTCGCCGGCCCCGCGCCCGACGGCGGTCTCTACGTTCCGGAGACGCTTCCCGCGATCGCACCCTCGCCGAAAGGCGCGTCCTTGAACGAGACCGCCCTCCGGGTGGCGACCGCTCTCTTCGGCGACGACGTGCCCTCTTCGGCTCTCGAGGCAATCGTGCGCGAGAGCCTGGACTTCCCGATCCCGCTCGCTCGGGTCGAGGAGGGGATCTGGAGCCTCGAGCTCTTTCACGGGCCGACGCTCGCGTTCAAGGACGTCGGCGCCCGGTTCATGGCGCGCCTCATGCTCTATTTCCTGAGGCGCCGGAGCCGGGAGGTCACCGTCCTCGTCGCTACTTCCGGCGATACGGGGAGCGCCGTCGCCTCGGCCTTCCACGATCTCGAGGGGATCGAGGTCGTCGTCCTCTTCCCCCGTGGGAAGGTGAGCGTCCTTCAGCGGAAGCTCATCACGACCCTCGGAGGCAACGTCGACGCCCTCGCCGTCGAGGGGAGCTTCGACGACTGCCAGAGGATGGTGAAGCAGGCGTTCGCCGACCGGGATCTTCCCCTGGGTCGCTCGCTCGTCTCCGCGAACTCGATCAACGTCGGCCGTCTTCTTCCGCAGACGTTCTACTACTTCCACATCGCCTCCCAGCTCGACGCCTCGGAAGCTCTGATCTCGACTCCCAGCGGAAACTTCGGAAACCTCACCGCCGGCCTCTTCGCGAAACGCATGGGGTTTCGCGCGCGCCGGTTCGTCGCCGCGACCAACGTGAACGACGTCGTCCCCGAGCACCTGGCGGGCGGCCCCTACCGGCCTCGCCCCTCGATCGCGACCCTCTCGAACGCGATGGACGTGGGCGATCCCAGCAACTGGGCGCGCATCCTCTGGCTCTACCGCGGCTCCCTCGAGGAGATCCGGCGCGATCTCCTGGGAAGCGCGCACACCGACAAAGAGACGCTCGAGGCGATGCGCGACGTGTTCGCGCGCACCGGGTACATCCTGGACCCCCACTCGGCGATCGCCTCCCTCGGCGCCCTTCGAGGGCTCCGCGAAGAGCGAGGCCCCGCGGTTCTCCTCTCGACGGCCCATCCCGCCAAGTTCCGGGAGACGGTCGAAGGAGCCATCGGGAGGAGCATCGACCTTCCTCCCGCGCTCGCGCGCGTTCTCGGTCGGCCCGAGGAGCTCGCGATGATTCCCGCGGAATACCAGGCGCTCAAGGAGCATCTCACGCGATGACCCACACTCTCTCGTTTCACGGAGGCGCCGGGACGGTCACCGGCTCGCGGTTTCTCGTGTCGAACGGAAACACCCGCTTCCTCGTGGACGCCGGGCTCTTTCAGGGGCTCAAGAAGCTCCGGGAGATGAACTGGGCGAGGCTCCGGTTCGACCCGGCGTCGCTCGACTTCGTTCTTCTGACCCACGCCCACATCGACCACTCCGGCTTCCTCCCCCGGCTCTCGCAGCAGGGTTTTCGGGGACCGGTGCACACGACCCGCGGAAGCCTGGACCTGGCGCGGCTCCTTCTGATGGACGCCGCCAAGATCCAGGAGGAAGACGCGGACTTCGCGAACCGCCACGGCTACAGCAAGCACCATCCCGCTCTCCCCCTGTACGCCGCGGACGACGCCGAGCGGGCTCTCGCGCTCCTCTCGCCTCTCGACTACGGGGAGTGGATCGAGCCCGCGCCCGGGGTCCGGGCCTCGTTTCAGAACGCGGGGCACATTCTCGGGGCCGCGTCCGTCGAGGTCCGGCTTCGAGAGTCGGGGAGGGAGATCTCGATCGTCTTCAGTGGAGACGTGGGTCGATACGGGGCGCCCCTTCACTCCGATCCCGACCCTCTGCCCGAATGCGACGTCCTCGTCATCGAGGCCACCTACGGGGATCGGGAGCACGACCCGAAGCCGATGGGAGAACAGATCCGGGACGCGGTCCTGACCGCAATCGAGCGCCGGGGCACCGTGCTCATCCCCTCGTTCGCCGTCGGGCGCGCTCAGTTGGTGACGCTCCTCCTCCGCCGGCTCATGAACGAGGGGGAGATTCCCGAGATCCCGATTCACATCGACAGCCCCATGGCCGTGGATGCGACGCGGATCTACGGACAGAACCTTCACGACGAGAGCCTCGACCCGCCGGGCGACGAGAGCGGATTCGGCCGGCTCGTTCCGCGAAACGTCCAGTTCCACCGGAGCGTCGAGGATTCCAAGAAACTGAACCAGCTTCCCGGTCCGCGCATCATCATCTCCGCGAGCGGCATGCTTACGTCGGGACGAGTCCTCCATCACCTGAAGCGGCTGCTGCCGGAGGAGAAGAACCTGATCCTCCTCGTGGGGTTCCAGGCCGCGGGGACCCGCGGCCGGGCAATGATGGAGGGGGCGAAGACGGTCCGCGTCCACGGCGAGGACGTTCCCGTGCGGGCACCCTTCATCGGAATCGGCGGGCTCTCGGCCCACGCCGACCGGGGCGAGCTCCTGCGCTGGGTCCGCACCCAGAAGAAGCCGCCGCGCACGATCTTCGTCACCCACGCCGAGGAGAAAGCATCGAGCGAGTTCGCCGAGCTCCTGAAACGAGAAATCGGAGCGAAGGTCATCGAACCGGAGCTCGGCCAGAGCTTCGAGGTCTAGAACCGGAGCTTCAACCCGAAGACCAACCGGAAGAAGCTCGGGTCGATTTCCATCGGCCGCGGATCGAGGTAGGAGTCGATCTGGGAAACGGTCACGCTCGGAATCGTCTCCGAGACGATCTCGGTGAGCTTGACTTCCGCCTCCGTTCGGGGCGCCCAAAGAAATCGGCCGTCCACGAATATCGCGGCGCGGGAGCCGAGAGCGACGTCAACGCTTCCGCCCACGTTGAATCCCAAGGTGTCGGTCGGCGCCGTCTCGTAGGACATCTCGTACAGATCGCCGAAGAGAACCGCGTGCCCGCCAAGATAGCCGGCGAAGGCGCCGAGCCGTTCGGCCTCGGCGTCGAACCGGAAGTAGGTGAGCCCCGAAGAAACACTGCCCGAGACTGTGCCCAGATGACCGAAACGCGCCGATACGTTGAAGCTCAGAGCGAGCTCGTCGAGCCGTCCTTCGGTGTCGGAAGGAACGAACGACAACGACGCTTCCCGCACCACGGGGTCGGGTGAGGGAAAGGCGATGGAATCCCAGACGAGATGTACCTGGTGGGGCCCGTTCTCGCCTTCGATGTCGAGGCTCGCCCGGTCCAGCAGCAACTGGAACCCGAGAACGCGGTGCGGATACACGTTGACGCCGAGGCCGAGACCAGGGCCCGCTTTGCCCTTTAGCGACAGGAGCTGACGGGCCTCGCTTCGCGGGTCGGGCGTCACGAAGAGCTGGTTGATTCCAGACACCTTCGAGGGAACGTAAGAGGCGTCGTACGTGGTGTCGAGGGCGGGCCAGAAGAAGCCAAGCCCGCCGAAGACCTCGACGTCGGTCGCAGCGAAGCCGAAACCGGGAGCGCAGAGTAGCGCGACGAGAAGAAGAAAATGCCGTCGCACGGCTCACTCGGATGGAGCACGGGTGTAGTAGCCCTGCCGCGTGCGGACCAGAAGACCGGGTTTCTTCACTTTGACCTCGATGTTGCGCCAACCGACAGCCCCGGCGGCGAGGTTCCTGGGCGCGTACGCCAGGCGGTAGTGGCGATGGAGATCCTTCCGCACGTCGGCGAAGGCTTTCTGCACGTCTTCGACTTTCTCCGGGAAGAAAGGCCGGCCACCGGTCGCCTCCGCAAGCGCGGTGAGAAACGGGCGGTTCACGTGTCCCGTGACCACCTTGTAGGGTTCGTAACGCCCTCTCCCTGGCGGCCCGCCGCCTTCGTATCCCACGGTGTAGATGGTGACCTCCGATCGCTTGGCCCCTTCGATCACGTCCTCGATCGAAGCTCGACTCCCTTTGTTGGCCGGACCGGCGTCGTCGCCGTCGGTGAAGACGAGGAGCGACTTCCGCCCCTCGACGCTCTCGAGCTCGCGGAGGCCCCCCAGGATCGCGTCGTACAGGACCGTGGGCCCAGCGGGCTTCATCGTGTTCAGCATCTTGAGGTGCTCGGAGACGTCGTCGGTATAGCCGTTGCCGAACCGGACCTCGTCGCTGAAGAGGCCCACGCGCGCCCTGTCCCCTTCGCTCAGGGTCTGGGTGAACAGGTACGCGGCCGTCTGGATGGCGGAAAGGCTCGAACGAATGCTGGAGGAGGAGTCCAGGAGGAGAAGCGTCGTCACCGGCGTGAATTGCGCGGTGAAGAACGAGACCTCCTGCGGCAGTCCGTCCTCGAGGACCTCGAAGCTCTCCCGCGCGAGGCCGGGAACGAAGCGTCCCTTCTTGTCGACGACCACGACGTCGAGGGTAACGCTCTCGACGGAGACCGCGAACTGAAGCCGGCCCTCCTCGACGGGCGGCTCGGGAGGCGGTTGCGGCGGGGTTTGCGCCGCCGCGGGAAGCGCCGCGACCGCGAACAGGACGAGAACTCTTCTCAACACACGAGCTCCGTTCTCGATTGCGATCATAGCACTACGGCTTTCGCGGCTCATACGCGTGGAGCGCGGGATCGAGAAGCCTCCCCCACTCGGCGTCATAGGGATGGACTTCCCGAACGAGTGCGGAGTCGCGCTCGACGGGAAAGCCTTTGTTGGCCCACTCGAAGATCGACCCCTCGAGGTTCTTCACGTCCGCGAACCCTTCTCTCCTCAGGCGCTCGACGAGCCGCGAGGAGCGATACCCGAGGGAGCAGTAGGCGACGACGGGAGTTTCGCGATCGAGCGCGCGAAGGAAATCGGAAAGCTCCCCCTCGGGGTCGACGCGAATGGCCCCGGGAATGTGGCTCACCGCGTACTCTTTCTCCGTCCGCACGTCGAGGAGGACGGGGGCCCTGGAGCCAGAATCGATCCGGAGCCGGAGCTCTTCGGCGGAGAGGTGCTCGACCTGGGGAAACTCCGAGCGCACCCAGCTCTTCGTCTTCTCCCAGTCGGTGGGCGCCTTCTTGCAGCTCAGGAAGGAGAGGAGCACGGGAGCGACGTAGCGGCGCATCGCCTGATGTTAGCGCGAGGCGACCTGACGGAGAACCTCCATGGGGCCCACGAGGCGGAGCTTCGCGAGCTCGTCGTCGTCTCTCGCCAGAAACGCCCCCGCGAATCCGAGACCGTTGACGGAAATCGATTCGAAGCTCGCCTCGCGCCGCGGCACGAGGAGCATCCAATCGCGGGTCGCGAGGAAGTTGTAGCCGCGGGGATCGTTCAGCCGCCCGAGCGCCTTCAACGCCTCGAGGTACCGTGCGCGCGTTGGAGGCTCCGCCTCGAAGAGACAGAGAAACGGAAGATCGGGAAGCCGTACTTCCATCGGGCAGCGCTCCCGCCCATCGCCAAGCGGCACGGGCACGAACTGGAGATGCTTGTGGCTCTGGCTCGCTCCAGCCACCGCTCCGGCGTTGTAGAAGAAGAGGGAGTCGAAGTCTTCGAGGACGACAGCAATCGCGTCGAAATCCTCGGGGGTGAGGAGAGATTCCTGCTCCTCGAACGCGCGGGTGACGACGAGGAGGTGGTTCTCGAGAACGTTGAACTTGTTGAGAACCGCGACGTGCGTCCGGGAGACGTCGGCGACGAAGAGCTCCTCTTCGTAAGGAAGGAACGGGTTCCGGCCGCTTCTCTGCTGGACCCCTTGCGAGGCTTTCTTCCTCTCGACGCGCTCGACGATGCGGACGAGGAATCGGACGCCTTCGTTCTCGAGAAACGCGGACCGGGTCGCGATGGGCTCGAGAGCCCCGGAGGCCAACGCTTGCCTCGAGACCTCCTCGAGGCGAAGGCGAAGGGAGCCCATCAGGTGGGCCGGTGCTGGTAAAGACGTCCGTCCACGAAACCCTGACGCCGGTAGTACTCCCGCGTTCCGACGGACGAGATCACCGAAAGCCGCGAAAACCCTGTCGAGCGCGCTTCCGAGGCCGCCTGGTCGAGGAGCTTTGTCCCGAGCCCCGCATGCTGGGCCTTCCCCTCCTCGCGCGCCCCGATCGAGAGCGCCGAGCCGTAGACGTGGACCTCGCGGACGATTGCCGCATCCCCGAGCTCTTCGACGAAGCTCGGAGAGTCGGGAAGAGCGAGCCGCAGGAAGCCCGCGAGTCTCCCCTCTTCGGTCACGTAGGAGAGAAACGACTCCGTGCCGGAAGACGTCCGGTACCGGAGGACGTCGAACCGGAGCTCTCCCGGAGAGACTTCAGAGCCCCGGATCTCCCGCGCCCGGATGTCCTGCCCGAGGATGCCCCGGCGCTTCATCTCTTTTTCCGCGACGTCGCGGAAGTTCGTCACCCGGCTTCCCGCGAGGATGTCCTCTCCGGGAATGTCCCGGATCACGCGGCTGAGCCGGCAGTACGGCGGGGTCTTCGCCATCGCCGAGACGAGGATCTCGAGAAGCTCCTCCTCGGTGTAGGGGCGGTAGCGGCCCGCCTGATAGTGCGCCATGAGAGTCGCGCTCTCGACGAGACTGCACGGGTAGAGCTTCAGCTCGTCCGGGCGGAAGTCGGGGCCTTCGAAGAGTCGCTCGAAATCTTCGAGATCGCGCTCGGGAGTCGAGCCGTAGAGGTTCGCCATCCAGTGCGCCTGGATCTTGAACCCGGCGCGGCGGAGGAGGTTCGTCGCCCGCCGGGACGCCTCGACGCCGTGCCCCCGCTCGTTGAGGGCGAGCACCTCGTCGTCGAGGCTCTGGTAGCCGATCTGGATCTTGGTCGCGCCGAGCCTTCGAAGGCGCAGGACCTCCTCTTCGCTCACGTGGTCGGGCCGCGTCTCGAGCGAGAGGCCGACGGCCCTCGCCCGCGCGGTCTCGTTCTCTTCGTGGGCGGAAGCGAGCTCTTCCCAGCTCGCGGTCTGCTCGCGCTCGACGCGCCCTTCGGGATCCTTCCTGCGCGCGAACTCCGAGACGATGCCGTTGTACTCCGCGACTCCCCTGCGGCCGTCGACGTCCTCTTCCATCGACTCGAAGTCGAGGGGCTCCGAGGTGCCCGCGCGCGATGCGCCGCGCCCGAAGTCGTTGAGCGCCTGGAACACGCGCGCGAGGAACCACACCTGGTACGGCTCGGGATAGGAGGACCAGGTTCCGCCGAGGACGATGAGCTCCACCTTGTCGACGGGATGTCCGATCCAGTAGAGGGCGGAGAGCCGGGACCACGTCTGCTCGTAGGGATCGAACCGGTGCATCCCCGCGCGCTGGGCCCCGGGCTCGTTCGCGAGGTAGCTCTTCGGCATCCTCACGTCGTTCGGGCAGAAGATGCATTTTCCCGGGCAGGGGAACGGCTTCGTCAACACGGTCACGGGGGTGACGCCGCTCAGAGAGCGCACGGGCTTCATCCGCACCCTGTCCAGGAACCGGCGCGGCTCGATGAGGTCCTCGTGCCGGGACGCGAGGTGCCGGTAGCCGGCGATGAGCTCGCTCTTCGAGAACATGGCGTCGCCGTTCTTGGGATGCCGCCTCAGGATGCGGTCGAGGCCCGAAGCCTCGGGAAGGGCTCCGATCGCCCTGATGATGGCGAGAAGCTCCTTCTCGTGCTCCTCGGGGGAGAAGCGATAGTCCTGCCAGCGGGCCCGTTTCATGTCTCGACGTTATTTTACTGTACACTCCCGCGAGGAAATTGAAGGACGAGACAGCCGAGGCGCTTTGTGCCGTCAACCGACGTTTCTACCAGGAGCGCGCCACCGAGTTCAGCCGCTCCCGGGAGAGGCCCTGGTCGGGGTGGAGCGAGATCCTCGAGAGGGCGCGCCCTTACCTCCCGCAACGGCCCCGCGTCCTCGACGTCGGCTGCGGTAACGGCCGCTTCGCACGCTTTCTCGAGGAGCGACTCGGAACAGCATTCGACTACTGCGGCGTCGACGAGAGCCCCCTCGCTCTCGCCGAAGCGAGAAGGCGGCTTCTCCATCGGGAGTTCCTCGAGGGTGACTTCCTCGAGGCGCTGCCAGAGGGACGCTTCGACCTCGTCGCGCTCTTCGGAGTTCTCCACCACGTGCCCGGGCGGGAGAACCGCACCTCGCTCCTGACGAGGTTGAGAGCTCGTCTCGCTCCCGGCGGGCTCCTCACGTTCTCAGTCTGGCGTTTCGATCGCTCTCCCCGGCTTCGGAAGAAGATCGTTCCCTGGGAGGAGTTCCGGGCGCGGACCGGCCTCGAGATCGATCTCTCCGATCTCGAGCCCGGAGACCACATCCTGACCTGGGGAGGCGCACCACCCGCCTATCGGTACTGCCATGCGCTGAGCGACGAGGAAGAAGCGGGAATCGCGTCCGTGCTCTCTCTGGACCTCGTGGCGAGATTCGACGGCGGGGCGGAACCGAATGATTACTGGATTCTTGGGGCGGTCTAACGGTGCCAAGCGCGGAACACAAACCTTTCTCTCCTGGGGCTAACGCAAGCGGTAGCCTGGATGGACGCTCCACGCTCGAAAAGGGGAAGCTCCCCGTCGCTCCTACCAACGCAGGATAGAATCGGCGAGATGAAGTTCGGACTTCGATTCGCTCGAGAAGTCTACGATCACATGCAGTCGCTGAGCGCCTTCGACAAGCGCAGATTCTCGAGGCGATTCAACGGCAGCTGATCGAACAACCCAACGTGGAAACGCGCAACAGGAAGCCGATGCGGCCGAATCCGGTCGCTCCTTGGGAGATACGAGTTGGTCACTTTCGCATCTTCTACGATATCATCATGGAACCGGAACCTTCGGTGGAGATACTTGCCGTAGGTGTCAAGGAGCGCGAGCAGCTTCGCATAGGCGGAAAGGTAGTGAAGCTTGAAGACCCTGGAACTGAGCAAGGCCCCTGATGCACTGAAGCGGTACGCGCGAAACGCGCGCCGCCACCCGGTGGTTGTGACGCGAAGAGGCAAGCCGATCGCAGCGCTGTTCTCCGTGGAGGGAACGGACTGGGAGACGCTCTCGCTCGCGATGAACTCGAAGTTCCTTCGGATCATCGAACGCTCTCGGAAGAGTCTGCGCACCAAAGGCGGATTCACCCTCTCCGAGCTCCGAGAGCGGCTTTCAAGAGGGTGAGGTCGCGCTCGCCTCAAGACTCGTTTCGCAGCGGGACCCCTCGGCTCGAATCGAGCTTTCGTCCTCAAATCCCGTAGACCGCGATCTGGGCGAGAGCGACCACCGACGCCCAAAAACCTCACGTTCTCAGTCTGGCGTTTCGATCGCTCTCCCCGGCTTCGGAAGAAGATCGTTCCCTGGGAGGAGTTCCGGGCGCGGACCGGGCTCGAGATCGATCTCTCCGATCTCGAGCCCGGAGACCACATCCTGACCCGGGGAGGCGAACCACCCGCCTACCGGTACTGCCATCGATGAGCGACGAAGAGGAGGCAGAGATCGCATCCGCACTCCCTCTCGATCTCGTCCTGAAGTTGGACGCGGCCGCCGAGCCGAACCGCTACTACGCGTTCCGGGCCCAGCCGTTCACGAGTCGGTCCCTTCCGGCGAGACCAGATCCAGGAAGGTGAACACCGCGAAGTCCTTTCGCTTCAGAGTCGCGAGCTTAACCACGCCCGAGCTTTCGAGCGTTGCGGCCAATGCGGTGTCCAGGATTCGCTTGCGTCCCAGGGAGTATTCCTTCATCAGCTCGAGGACACGGGGCAGTACGGACGCTGTTGGAAGGATGCGGACGACCTCGGCCGCCGTCCCATATCGACTGGCTCCAGTCGAGGGCCTGCTCCATGGTCAGCGGCTGCTCGAAACGGCGGGGATCCGTGCAGATGTGCTGGAGCTCGAAGAGGGTCTGCGGAGTGATTCCGAGCTGGTTTCCGTTCTTGCGAACTTCACGATCCAAGAGCGCGCGCGATCCCTCGTGATGGTGTGCCCCTGCCATCACCCAGTTGACGAGGATGTCGGTGTCGACCCCAACGATCAAGGCCGCGAGACCATTTCCTCGAAGACCTCTTCCCTCGTCCACGGGCGGAGGAGACGTCCGCTCGCGTGAGGCGCACGATCCAGAAGGGGCTGCCGTCGGCTCCGCTCCCGCTCCAGGTAATCCTCCATCGCCTGACGGATCAGCTCCGCCACAGGTCTTCCCCGCAGAGATGCCAGCGCCTTCATCTCCAAGTACGCCGTCTCTGACAGATAAACAGATACAGGTCTCATATATTTAGTATATATCTGAATTAGATATCTGTCCAACTGGAACAAACGCTCAACTTCCTCAACCCCAGACCGCGTAAACCACGATCTGGGCGAGCGCAACCAGCGAAGCCCAGAGCCTCACGTTCCTCCACCACCGCGGCTTCGAGCTCTGTTGTGCGACGAGCTTCGGCGACACGAACAGGATCACGCCCAGACAAGCAACGTAGAGGAGGATCACGACCAGCGCTCCCGCATCGATTCCCATCATCGGATCCAGCAGACGAGGCCGCGAAGCTCCTCGTCCGATTTTCTCGTCGTGAGGAGGCTCACGGCGACGAGAGCGAACGATGCCGCAACGAAAGACCAGAACGCGGTCCAGAGGTAAAGCTGGCCGGACGCCGTCAGGATGGCGGCGGTTGCGACCCCAACGAGCATGCCGGCGACACCACCCTCCGCCGTCGCCCTGCGCGTCAGCATCCCGAAGAGCAGGAGCGCGAAGAGCGCCCCCTGGAAGAACGAGAGAAACGTCTGGAATGCCTCGAACACCGAGGCGAACCGGGTCTTGACCTGATAGCTGAAAAGCGCCCCCCCGAGCAGAAGCCCGACGACCAAGAACCGCCCGAGAGCGAGGCACTCCTCGTCGCTCGCTTTCGGCCGCAGGAAGGGACGGTAGAGGTCGGTGACGAGAAGCGTCGACGCGGAGTTGACGTAGGACTCCAGGTTCGCCATGACGCCCGCGATGAACGCTCCCATCAGGATCCCGAGCGCTCCCGGCGGCACCAGTCGCTTCACCATGAGGGGAAGCACCTGGTTCGCGTCCCACCTCTCGCCGGGCCGTCCGAGCTCCTCGGCAAAGAGCGCGAGAGCGATGAGCCCGGGAAGCACGAGGAGGACGGGAAACACGAGCTTGATGCCGGCGCAGAAGACGTACGAGGCGCGGGCGTCGGCCTCGCTCGAAGCCCCGAGCGTCCTCTGCACGATCGCCTGGTTTCCGATCCAGTACGCGGGTCCGAGCACGACCCCGAGACCCAGCACCACCGCAGGCCAGGGGTACGCCTCATGGCTCGCGGACGGAAGGAGCTCGAGATGCTCCCGCGTCCACGAGAGCTCCGATACCTTCGCCATCAGGGTGGAAACGCCCCCCACCTTGCGAATGCCGAGGACGCAGATGAGAGTCGCTCCCGCGATCAGGATCACGCAGGAAAAGACCTCGGTCACGACGACCGCGCGAAGCCCTCCGGAGGAGGTGTAGAGGCCGACGAGAATCGAGGTCACTCCCACCGAGAACCAGAACGACCATCCGAGGAGGCCCTCGAACATGGCCGCCGCGCTCACCAGGATGGTCGCGACGGTCGCGAGCATGAAGAGCGACCACACCACGGCGAAGAACGTCCGGACCGAGGGGTTGTAGCGCCGGCCGAGGTACTCGGGAATGGTGGTGACGTTCGAGCCCCAGAAGAACGGCATGAACAGGAACGCGGCGACGAGGACCGGCAGGATGCACCCGACGAAATCGAAGTTCATCATGACGATCCCGAAGCGGTAGCCATCGCCGGCGAGACCGATCATGTCCTTGGCGCCGATGTCGGAGACGACGAGCGACATCCCCGCGGCCCACCAGGGAATGGACTTTCCCGCGAGGAAGTAGTCGCGGCTGGTTTTGATGCCCCGGCTCGCCCAGAGTCCGAGCCCGGTCACGGTAAGGAGATAGAGGACGATGAGCCCGAGGTCGAGGGGGGTGAGCTTTACCGATTCCACGGCCGCGGGATGTTACTCCAGATTCTGGAGTTCTTGGGGAGGGGGCGCGCGCACATTAGCATGTATGCGTAAGAGGTGCGGTGACGAAGGCGTGGTGAACGTACGCTCTCAGCGAGGCACCCCCTCGAGCTCCCGAAGGAACTGGAGAGTCGCGGGGTCGTCGGGCGAGACCTCGACGAGCTTCCGGGCGTAGGCCCTCGCCTTCGCAATCGAGCCCGACTCGCGGTGGAACGCCGCGAGCGCGAAAAGCACGTCGCGGTCGAAAGGATGCCTCTCGTGCGTCTCCGCCAGCACCTCGAGCGCTCGCGCGCGCTCGCCCTCGCCGTCGAGAGCGACTCCGAAGACGTAGCCGTAGCGGGCCTCTTCCGGCCGGAGCTCGAAGGCCTGGCGGAGCTCCGCGAGGGACTCGGGCTTACGCCCCAGGCGCACGAGAGTGAGCCCGAGCGCGTGGTGAAGCTCCGCATCGTCCGGAAGAATCTCGAGACCTCGCCGGAGGAGCGCCTCGGCGTCCGCGTCTCTCCCCTCCATCCGCCTCAGGTCGCCGAGGTTCACGTACGCACGCGAGAACTGAGGGTCCAGATTCAGCGCCGTCTCATAGGATTGAGCCGCCCGGGCGAGCTCTCCGCGCGCAAGGTGGAGAAGGCCGAGGTTCATGTGGGATTCGGGCCAGTCGGCGTTCGCGAGCTGAGCCGCGACATACTCCTCGACTCCGCGCTCGAGGGACGCCTTCTGCTCCGGCGTGAAGAGCTCTCGGGGAAGCTCGGAGAGCGCGCGCGCCGCTTCGATCCTGACCGAGCGCACCTCGTCGCCGAGAAGCGGAACCACGGCGCGGTGGCGGGAACCCGAATCGAGGGCGACGGCGCCTTCGACCGCTCCCAGACGCACCAGAGGGTCGGGATCGGAAAGACCTGCGGAAAGGACGGCGCTGGATGCGGGAGTAGGCGCTGTCGGGAGCATCGAGAGCGCCGTCGCCCGCACGATCCCCGGAATCGCGCGATCGGAGGCGGTTTTCTCGAGAGCCGCTCCCGCGCCGGGAAGGCCGCGCCGCCCCGCGTCGAGCGCGACTCCGTAGTGAAGGTCCGCTGACTCGCCGTACCAGCGCTTCCAGGCCTCGTCCGCCCACTTCGCCGTCTTCTTTGTCTCGTGGCATCCGTCGCAGGCGTTGGGCGAGCCCGTCGCGAGCGTGAGATCGGGCCGCGGAACGCGGAAGCTGTGATCGCGCCTCGGGTCCACCACCATGTACGTTCGCGTTGGCATGTGACAGTCGACGCAGCTCGAGCCCGGGCCGCCCGCTCGGTGGAAATGGTGCGATTCCGAGTCGAACTTCGAAGGCAGATGGCAGGCGGCGCACGCCGAGTTCCCTTCACCGCGTACCTGCAGGCGATGGGGGTCGTGGCAGTCCTTGCACGTCACCCCCTCCCGATACATCTTGCTCTGCAGGAAAGAGCCGTACTCGTAGACTTCGTCCTCGATCTGTCCATCCGGATAGTAGAGGGGCGCATCGAGGAGCGAGGGCCGGTGCGTGTCGAGAAGGGGCCGGCCGTGGACGTAGTCTGCCTGCTGGGCTGACCGGCGCGCGTGGCAACGGGCGCAGGTCTCGACCTCGACGCGCGACGAGCGGGGAGGGACCCGCTTCGAAAGCCCCGTCTCCACGTTCATCACCCAGGTGCCGCCGTCGCGGTCCGAGAGGTGGACGGTGAGCCCGTTCGCGGAAGGGCGCTCGCCTTCCGGCTTCTCCGCCCAGGAGAGATGCAGCGACGCCGGGCCGTGGCAGGCCTCGCAGGACACGTCGACCTCCGACCAGCGCGTGTCGTACGCGTTCTTCTCGACGTCGTAGTTCTTCGCGAGCGCCGTCGAGTGGCACTCGGCGCACATCAAATTCCAGTTCTGATGGCGCTTCGTCCAGTGCAGCGGGTCCTTGAAGTCGACGTTCTCACCCGGGTAGAGATGGAACCACTTCTGCCCGCCCTGGTCCTCGGGCCTCGAATCCCAGGCGATGGAGAGCGCCTGGTACCGGCCTCCAGGGAAAGGAATCAGGTATTGCTGGAGAGGCGCAACCCCGAAGGTGTACGCGATCTCGTACTCGTGGAGATTTCCGTCCGGGCCGTCCGTTTCGACGAAGAACTTCCGCTCGCGCTCGAAAAACGTCGTCGTGACGTCCCCGTAGCGGAACTTCGCTCCCGAGAAATCTCCGAGCACGGTCTCGCGAGCAGCTTCCTCCATCGCGAGGTCATGGTGCGAGCTGGAGTGGAGCTCGGTCTCGCTTTCGTGGCAACGGGCGCACGACTCCCGGCCGACGTACTCCGCCCTCGCCTCTTTCTCCGGGGCGTCGGGCTCGGAGCGGCAACCGGCGAGCACGAGCACGAGGAGGACGGCCTGTCGTCTTCGAAGCACGATGCATCTTAGACCAGCTCTACCAGAGCTCGAGTTGCTTTTCGGGAGTTACCAGTGATTCCCCGGTGCGTTTTCGATAGATCTCCCGCACCCTCCCGATGGTGTCCGCCTCCTCCGGACCCTTGTCCTCGCGGTAGGCCTTGAGCCGCGCAAACCGGAGCGCGAGCCCTCCCGGATAGCGCGCGCTCTTCTGGAGGTCGTTGAAGGCGATCTCGACCACGAGCTCCGGCCGGACGCGGACGAAGAAGTCGCTTTGCTCGGTCGCGATCCCCTGGAGCCTCTTGGTCTGCCAGGCGAGGATCTCGTCCGTCATTCCCTTGAACGTCTTTCCCAGCATCACGAAATCTCCCGTCGCGGGGTCGAGGGCCCCGAGATGGAGGTTGCTGAGAAAGCCCCGCCTCCGGCCGCTTCCCCACTCGGCGGCGAGCACGACGAGGTCGAGCGTCTCTGCCGTTTTCAGCTTCAGCCAGGCCTTCCCTCTCGAGCCCGCTCTGTAGGGAGCCTCGAGGGACTTTGCCATGACTCCCTCATGTCCCGCGTCGAGAGCCCTCTGAAGAAAACTCTGCCCCTCGTCGATGTCGGAGGTCACGAGGCGCGGAACCACGAGATCCTCCGGAAGCGTCCGCCGCACGATGTCGAACCTCTCGCTCCCGGGACGAGAGGTGAGGTCGCAACCGTCCAGGAAGAGGCAGTCGAAGTAGATGGAGGTGAGAGGAAGAGCGGTGCGGAGCGCCGCCACGTCGAGTTTCCGGCCGAAGCGACGCATCGTCGTCTGGAACGGATGCGGACGGCCCTCCGCATCGAGGGCGATCGCTTCCCCGTCGAGAACGAGAGTCCGCGCGGAGACGCCGCGGATGCGCTCCACCACCTCGGGACAGGAGCTCGTCACGTCGTTCGACTGGCGGCTGTAGACACGGACGTCGCCGTCCGATTTGTGCACCTGGATCCGGGCGCCGTCGAGCTTGTACTCGAGAGCGGCGGTCCCGAGGACGGCGAGGGCTTCGGCCACGTTTTCCGCCGTCTGCGCGAGCATCGGCCGGACGGGACGGAAGAGCTCGAGGTGAATTCGGGCGAGGCTCGATGCTCCTTCGGCCAGAGCCGTGCTCGCGACGAGACCGAGATCGCCCGACAGCAGGAACGCCCTCCGGACCGCTTCCGCGGGCACGGCCGCCGCCTTCGCGATCGCTTCCAGCATCACTCCTTCGAGCGAGCCCTGACGCAGATCCTCGAGGAGGAGCCGGCTGAGGAATTCCTGCTCCTGCGCCGTTGCGGAGCGGTAGAGGCCGCGCAGGATCTGGAGGCGCGCCTCGTTCGAGCCCGCGCCGGAGGCGTCCTCGAGCTCCGCGAAAGCCGCATCGAGGTCGGCGAGCGCGAGCGAGGGCTCCCGCGCGCTCTCCACCCGGCGCATCTCCTGGAGAGCGGCGTAGCCGATCCCGACGCGGCCGCGGGGCAGCCTCCCGGAGAGGCTCGAGACCACGAGCGGGACCTCGGCGAGCGGGGCGCGAGCGAGTACCTCACCGAGGAGCGCCATCTTCTCGAGCCGGCTCCTGGTGGCGGAGAGACGGTTCGATGTCTCGACGATCTCCGCGAGATTCATGCAGAGACCACGCTAGCACGTTATGATTCGCCCCATGAGCCTACTCGGAAACATTCTCTGGTTGATCTTCGGCGGACTCATCGCCGGACTGGGCTACATCCTCGGCGGCCTCCTCACCTGCGTCACCATCGTCGGGATTCCCTTCGGCATCCAGGCGATGAAGATCGGAGTCGCCACGTTCGCGCCGTTCGGAAAGCAGATCGTGGAGCTCCCGGAGGCGAACCGGCCCCTTCGTCTCATCCTCAACGTGATCTGGCTCGTCTTCTTCGGCTGGGAGATCGCTCTCGCGCACGCGGCCTCGGCCCTGGTCCTCGCCATCACCATCATCGGGATCCCCTTCGCGCTCCAGCACCTGAAGCTCATCCCGCTCGCGCTCCTCCCCTTCGGACGCAGCCTGCGCTGATGGCTCGCTTCCCCACCCTCGCGGAGATCGAGGAGGCGCGGGAGAGAATCCGCCCGGCCATCCGCGCGACGCCACTCGTGCCCGCGGACGAGCGGTTCGACTTCGAAGATCTCTACCTCAAGCTCGAGACCTTCCAGCCCGTCGGCTCGTTCAAGATCCGGGGCGTCTTCAACGCGGTGGCGGCGCTCTCCGATTTCGACCGGCGGCCGGGTGTTTCGACCGTGAGCGCGGGAAACACCGCCCAGGCCCTCGCCTGGTCGGCGCGCCGGTTCGGCGTTTCCGCGCGGAGCCTCATGCCCGACTCGGCCCCGATCTCCAAAATCGAGGCGGTCCGCGCGTACGGGGGCGAGCCCGTGCTCGTTCCCGTCGCGGAGTTGTTTCGCTTTCTCCGCGAGGAAGGATGGAAGGGGGAGCCCTACGCGTTCATCCATCCCTGGACCAACCTCGATGTTGCGACCGGGCACGGGAGCCTGGGGCTCGAGATTCTCGACGACCTTCCCGACGTTGAGACGGTTCTCGTGCCGGTCGGAGGCGGGGGTCTCCTTGCCGGAGTGGGTGCCGCACTGAAGGCGGCGAAGCCATCCGTCCGCGTCGTCGCGGTCGAGCCCGAGGGCTGCCCGTCCCTCCACCGCAGCATCGAGGCCGGCCGCCCGATGGAAGTCGACTGCCGCACCATCGCGGACGGCGTCGCCGTTCCCTACATCACGGAGGAGATGTTCCCCCTTCTCCGCGAGCTTTCCTCGAGAGTCCTTCTCGTCTCCGAGGACGCCTTGAAGTCGGCCGTCAGGAGCCTCGCCCTCTGGAACAAGGTCGTCGCCGAGCCTTCGGGGGCGCTCGGCCTCGCGGCCGCCCTTGCCATTCCGAAGGGCGAGCGCGGGAAGACGGTGGCGCTCGTCACCGGAGGCAGTATCGACGCCGCGAAGCTTGCCGGAATCCTGACCGGACACTGAACCTTCGCCTCGCCAGCTTTTCCCGATGACCCTCACTCGCGCGGGCCGCCACCACATCCGGGGGAGCTTCGGAACGGGCTCGGGCTCGTTCGCGATCTCGACGGTGAACGGCTCGGTGACGGTCTTACCGAATTAGGGGTGCGATCACCAGCGCGACCACGGACATCAATTTGATGAGAATGTTGATCGCGGGGCCGGCGGTGTCCTTGAACGGGTCGCCCACCGTGTCTCCCACGACCGCGGCTTTGTGGGCGGCGCTTCCCTTTCCTCCGTAGGCTCCCGCCTCGATGTGCTTCTTGGCGTTGTCCCAGGCGCCTCCCGCGTTCGCCATGAAGATCGCCATGAGGACTCCGGAGACGAGCGAGCCCACGAGGACGCCCGCGAGGAAATCCTTCCGGACGATCCCCGCGGTCACCGGGATCACGATCGCGATGAGGCCGGGAGCAATCATGCGCTTCAGCGCGGCCGCGGTCGCGATGTCGACGCAGCGCGCGTTGTCCGCCTTCACGCCCGGCTTTCCTTCGAGAAGGCCCGGGATCTCCCGGAACTGGCGGCGCACCTCCTCGATCATGTCGAAGGCGGCCTCGCCCACCGCCTGCATCGCCATCGCCGAGAACAGGAACGGAACCATGCCTCCGATCAGAATCCCGGCGAGGACCACGGGGTTCGCGATCGAAAGATCCGCCGGACCGAGCTGCGCCTGCTCCTGAAAGGCCGCCATGAGGGCGAGAGCGGCGAGTGCCGCCGAGCCGATGGCGAAGCCCTTTCCGATCGCGGCCGTCGTGTTTCCGACCGCGTCGAGCTTGTCGGTGCGGCCCCGGACTTCCTTGGGGAGCTCGCTCATCTCGGCGATGCCACCCGCGTTGTCGGCGATGGGACCGTACGCGTCGACGGCGAGCTGGATTCCGACCGTGCCGAGCATCCCGAGGCCAGCGAGGGCGACGCCGTAGAGCCCCGCAAGGGCGTACGTTCCCGCGATGGCGCCGGCGAGGAGGAGCAATGGCCAGCCGGTGGACTTCATACCGAGCGCGAGCCCGGCGATGATGTTGGTCGCGGCCCCCGTCTGGGCGGCGGCGGCCACCGCCCTCGCCGGCTTCCGGGATTCCGACGTGTAGTGCTCGGTGATGAATCCGATGGCGATCCCGACCGCGAGCCCGACGATCATGGCGCCGTAGAGCCGGCCCCAGACCTCGGGAGCGAGGGCCCGGGTGACGGGCACGGAGACGATGAGCATGAGGACACCGGCGCCGAGGGTTCCCATGTTGAGCGCGGTCTGGGGATTGCCGCTCTCGGACGTCTGCACGGCGAACGTCCCGGCGATGGAGCACAAGATCCCGAAACCCGCGAGGACCATCGGCAGGATGACGTAGTTGAGCGGCGAGGTGACTTCGATCCCGGCAGCCTCGAGGCCTCTCACGTAGCCGAGGGCGAGGACCATACTTCCCACGATCGCGCCCACGTACGATTCGAAGAGATCGGCCCCCATGCCGCACACGTCCCCGACGTTGTCACCGACGTTATCGGCGATGACCGCGGGGTTGCGCGGATCGTCTTCGGGAATGCCCGCTTCGACCTTCCCCACCAGGTCGGCCCCCACGTCCGCGGACTTGGTGTAGATGCCGCCGCCCACGCGGGCGAAGAGGGCGATCGAGGAAGCGCCGAGGCTGTAGCCCGAGAGGATCTGGAGAACCTTGTTCTGGATGACGTCGAGCTCGACCCCGTAGAGGTTCGTATAGAGCAGGTACAGCAGGGAGAGCCCGATGAGGGCGAGGCCCGAAACCGACATGCCCATCACCGACCCCCCGGAGAACGCGATGGTGAGGGCTTTCGCAAGAGACTCGCGGGCGGCGTTCGTGGTGCGCACGTTCGCTTCCGTCGCGACCTTCATGCCGAAGTAACCGGCGAGGGCCGAGCACACCGCCCCGACGAGGAAGGAGAGCCCGACGAGCGCGGTGCCAGAGGTGTAGTTCGTGAGAACCAGAAGCGCCGACACCACGAACGCGAAGAACGCGAGCACGGAATACTCGCGGCGCAGGAAAGCCATGGCGCCGGTGCGGATGAACCCCGCGATCTCCCGCATCCGCTCGGTGCCGGAGTCCTGGCGCGATACCCAGCCGGCCTTGTACCAGGCGAACACCAATGCCGCCGCCCCGAAGGCGGGAGTCCAACGAATCATGTTTTCCAACGCGTCACCCTCCAGATTTGGACCGGGGATTGTACCCGAGTTTGAATTGGATTGGGACATCCGAGTAAAATTCCCGGCACATGTCGACGCGAATCAGCTTTCTGGTCGGGCTCGCTCTCTGTCTGGCCCGTCCCGGGCTTCCTCAGGCCCTGGTCTACCCGGTGGACGTCGCCGTGGACCCGGACGGCGTGGTCTTTGTCGCCGATCACGAGGCCCACGCGCTCCTGAAGCTCGAAGGCGGCGCCTTCAAGACCGTCGCCAAGGGCAAGGGGCTTCCCCGCACGCCCCTCTACGGAATCCGGCACATCGCACGGGCGAAGGATGGGAAGTGGGTCGCGAGCGACCCCGCCACCATGAAGCTCTACACCATCGACGGCGCGGGAAACATCGTGGCCGTTGCCGACGACGATCGCTTCGTGACGCCGTATGGAATCGCCGTCGAGCCCTCGGGCGACATCCTCGCCGTCGACCGCGTCACCCATCGCCTGAGGCGGGTGAAAGCGGGAGGCAAGACCGAGGACGTCGCCGACGTGCGCGCGCCCCGCGCGGTCCTCTTCGACAAGGGCGGCGCGATCGTGGTCCTTACAGACAAAGCGCTTCTCCGTGTCTCGGGAAGCTCGACGAGCCCCATCGTCGCGACGCCGCCTTTCGAGTTCCCTCACGACGCCGCGCTCCATCCAAACGGGAGCTTCTACGTGACCGACGGCTACGCCCACGCGGTGTGGGAGGTCGCAGCCGACGGGAAGGTCAAGGCCCTCGTGAAGGGCGAGCCCCTGAAGAGCCCGCAGGGCATCGCCGTGGACGCGAAGGGAAACCTCCTCGTCGCCGACGCCCACGCGAAGACGGTGTGGCGGATCACGCTCGGAGGCGAAATCACTCCGCTCGCGAAATAACCGCCGGCACGCGACCCGCGCGCCGCAGGCGGACGATTTGCACAACTCAACCGCGATGGTGTAAATTGAATTGGATATGGACAGATGAATATGGCCAAATCACGAAAACACGTCACCGCGAGCGATTTCAAGGCTCACTGCGGCCAGCTCATCGACGAAGTCTCCAAGGGCAAAGGTCCGGTCGTGATTACGAAACGGGGTAAACCCGTCGCCAAGCTTTCGGCCATCGACGCTCCGGCGCGGCACAGCCTCTTCGGGTTTGCCAAGGGTTTCGTCAAGATCCATGGGGACATCATCGCGCCCATCGACGTGGAGTGGGAATCGGCGACGTGACGTTGCTGCTCGACACCCACGTGCTCGTCTGGTTCGCCGAGGGAGACGAGTCGCTTCCCGCCTCATCGGTCGAAACAATCGACAAGCTTCGCGACGAGCAAGGTCTTGCCGTATCGACGATCAGCTTCTGGGAAGTGGCGATGCTCCAGTCGAGACAGCGGGTGTCCCTGTCGGCTCCGGTGCGTCAGTGGCGAAACCTGGTGCTGGACGCCTCCGGAATCACGGAGGCGCCGCTGACGGGAGAAGTCACGATCGAGTCCGTCGAGCTCCCCGGCGCCATCCATAGCGATCCCGCCGATCGGATGCTCATCGCCACCGCGCGCTTGAACGGGTGGACGCTCGCCACGCGCGACGATCGCATCCTGCGCTACGGCAAAGCGGGCCACGTGGCCACGATTCCCGTCTGAGCTGGGACGAAGGCATTCCTCGCCTGCTCCGGTGTCCAGTCCGACAGTTTGGAGGAAGGCGGCATGACTCAAGGGCTCGGCGCGGGGAGGCCAAGCCGTTTCGACTCCGACTCGATCGCCTTCATGAAGGCGCCGATCTGCTCGAGCCTCTTTCCGTTCACGAAGACGGTGGGAGTGGCGTTCACTTCCAGGCGCTTGCCCTCCGCGATGTCGCGATCGAGCTTCGCCCGCGCGGCCGGCGACGAGAGGCACTGGCGCATCGCGTTTCCGTCGAGGCCGGCCTCGGTCGCGATCCGGACGACGTCGTCGCTGGTCGGGTTCGTCGGCGGCTTTCCGAAGATTCGGTCGTGGTATGGCCAGAACTTCCCCTGCTCCTCGGCGCACACCCCGCCGAGCGCGAGCTCGCAGGCACCGTCGTGAACGGTTCGGGTCATGACGGGATTGCACGCCTGATCGAGGGGATAGTGCTTGAAGAAGACCGCGACTCGCCCTTGCGACTGGGGTAGGAATCCAGAGAACGCACCCGCGAGGTTGCGGCAGAACGGGCAGAGGAAATCGGAGAACTCCGCCACGCGAATGGGGGCGTCCGCGGGGCCCTTCACGGGAACGCCCGCGAGATCGAGCTCGACGCGCGCCTGCCGCTCGAAGTTCTCGGCTGCTTTCTGCTCCTGATACGCCTGGAACTTCTGGGGGTCGTCGAGTGTGGCCTGGAGCTCGACGATGCGCGCCTGCGCTGCCTTGAGCTGGGCCTGGACTCTCGCAAGATCGGAATCGCCCGGAGGTGGAGCGGCGGCGACGGGAGTTTCCGGAACGACAGGCGGCGGCTCGGGCGCGACGGCGGGAGGAGGTGCTTGCTCGCTCTCCCCAAGGAGCGGCGCCTCCTGACGCACTCCCGCGAGGGCCCGATCCACGGCGCCGACGGCGACGGCGACCACGACCGCTCCCACCACCCAGACCGAGAGAGCGCGCCTCGCCTCACCACTCGCGAGGACGGATCCGATCTTCGAACGGAAGGGCAAAAGCATGACGACACCGGCGGCGCTCACCACGTAGGTCGCGAGACAGAGGCGGCAGAAAGCCCCGATGGCGAAGGCCTGGAGAGCGAGGAGAAGGATGTCGACGGCGAGCGCCGCTCCGAATCCGACGAGCGCGAGCCCGGCCGACGAGTCCCGCACCGTGTCGGAGGCGGAGGCGAGACCGAGTGCCGTGAGGAGAAGCATCGCGCCGTAGAAGAAGACACCGAGCCCCGCCACCGAGAAGCTCCCGATGGAGGAGTACCGCGATCGGGAAACCTGCTCGCAGCCGCTCTCTTCACCCGTGCCGCAGAGCTGGTGGACCGCCGCCTGGGCCGTGCCCACGCCGTGGTGGTCGAAGAGGAGGAGTCCCGAGAGAACGGCGCCTGAGAAGGCGAGAAGGGCGGCGATGCTCAAGCGATTTCGGCTCATCTCGAGGGGTCATTATGCCATGATGGAAACGGCCATGGTATTCGACCTTTCCCATCAGCACGGGCCGATCCGAAGCCGGCGCTCCGACCCGAAGGACCGTAGGCTCACCTCGGAGCAGGTTTCCGCCTTCGAGGAGAACGGATTTCTCAAAGGCGTACGCGTTCTCGAGGATGATGAGATCGAGACTCTGCGCTCCGAGCTCGAGCCGCTTCTCGACCCGGAGCATCCGGGCGCGCATCTCTTCCATGAAAGGCATTCGAACGAGTCCAAAGAGCCGGGCCGCGTCCTCTTTCACGCGCTCGGCGCGTGGCGCATCGCCCCCGCGTTCCACGATCTGCTCTGGAACCCCGCGATCGTCGTTCCCGCGAGCCAGCTCCTCGGCGGAGACGTGCGCTTCTGGCACGACCAGCTCTTCGTGAAACCGCCCTCGGTCGGAGGCGTCGTCGCCTGGCATCAGGACTTCTCCTACTGGACGCGCACCGAGCCCATGGCCCACCTGACCTGCTGGATTCCACTCGACGACGTCGACGAGGAGAACGGCTGTCCCCAGTACGTCCCCGGGAGCCACCGCTGGCGCCTTCTCCCGATAACGGGCCTGACCTCTGATATGAGCGCGATCCGCGAGGTTCTTCGTCCCGAGGAGCTGAGCGAGTTCCAGCCGGTTCCCGTCGTTCTCCGCCGCGGAGAGGCTTCGTTCCACCACCCGCTCCTCGTTCACGGCTCCTACGAGAACCGCTCGCCGAGACCGCGGCGCGGCATCGCCTTGAATTTCTGCCGCGACGGAACGAGGAGCGCCTCCGACGAGCCGCTCCTCGCGGGAGTGCCTCCCATCCCATGCGGCGAGCCTCTCTCGGGGCGCTTCTTTCCCTTGCTCGGCGGCGCGTAGCTATTTCGAGAGATCCAGACGAATCTGGAGTCGGCGCAGCAGGTCCTCGCGGGTCACGACGCCGACGAGCGCTCCCCCCTCGACCACCGCCAGCATACGATCCTCGGATCCGAGCTGCGCGAGGACTTTCACCGCCTCGTCCTCCGGCGAGATCGCCTCGTCGACCGCGTCGCGGCTCATCAAGTCGCCCGCCGTGAGAAGGCGCCACGACGAGCGTTCCCGGGCGCGGATTGTCGCGAGCCGAAGCATCCCGACGAAGCGTCCTTCCTCGACCACGGGAATCTCGCTCACGCCCTTCGGATAAATCACCCCCTCGACCACGTCCTCGAGAGTCATGTCTTTCGGGACCACGGCCACGTCCGAGCTCATCACGTCCCTGGCGCGCACGCCCTCGAGGGCACGGCGGACGAAGAGCTCTCGAAAGCTCATCCCCGCGGCGTTCCTGAGGAAGAAACCGATGAGAACGAACCAGATCCCGCCCACGAGGTTCCCGTAGAAGAGCGCCGATAGCAGGCCCAGGGCTGCGAGGAGAGCGCCGAAAAGCGAGCCCACCTGGGCGGCGGCCCGCGTCGCGGGATCGAGCCTCCCCCAGATCCCCCAGAGGAGCGCCCGGAGAACGCGCCCTCCGTCGAGGGGAAAGCCGGGGACGAGGTTGAACGCGACGAGGACCAGATTCATCCACTTGAGGCGATCCACCAGACTGACGAGCGGCAGAGGCAAAACACCGAGGGCGGCAGAGTGAAGACCTCCGAAGAAAAGGGCGAGGGCCAGGCTCATCGCGGGTCCGGCGATCGCGATCTGGAGCTCGGCCCGCGCGGTCCCGGGCTCATCGGCCATCTCCGCAGCTCCACCGAAGATGAAGAGAGTGATGCCGCGGATACCGACCCGGTTCCTGAGGGCGACGACGGCGTGCGAGAGCTCGTGGGCGAGAACCGAACCGAAGAGAAGAAGAGAACCGGAGAGGCCGAGAAGAATGCGGGACGGATGCCCGAGATAAGGGTACTCCTGGCCGAAGACGATCGAGAGGCTCGCGGTCAGCAGAGCGGCGATGACGATCCAGGAGGTGTCGATGCGGATGGGAACGCCGAGGACCGTGCCGAGGAGAAAGCCGCGCCCCAGCATACTGTTCATCGGGCGAAAGAAGCAGTCTCCCGGGCGCTCAGGGAGCGCCCGGCCGGATAGGAGCGCTACTTGCCGTAGTACTGAGCGTTGATCTCGATGAACGAGCTCCACTTCTCGGGGAGCTCCTCTTGAGGAAAGATCGCGGTGACCGGGCAGACCGGCTCGCACGCGCCGCAGTCGATGCAGGTCTCGGGATCGATGTAGAGCTGCTTGGCCGCCTCGAATCCCTCCTCGTCCTTCGTGGGGTGGATGCAGTCCACGGGACAAACCTCGACGCACGCGGTGTCCTTGGTGCCGATGCAGGGCTCGGCGATGATGTAGGCCATTTGTCGGTATCCTCCTTAATCTACCTGGGTCTCAAAGGTTCTCGAGCAGCTTCTGCGAATACTCGGTAATGCGATCCAGATAACCCCACAGAAAGAGTCCGCTAATATTAGGCACGGCGAGGAGAAAAAGTAAACCCACGTGCATCGGATGGAGCCGAAGGGGTGAGGAGGGCTCGGGAACGTCGTCCCCCTCGAGGAACATCGTCTTCAGGATCTTGATGTAGTAGAACGCGCCCACCGCACTGTTCAGCACGCCGAGAACCGCGAGCCAGCCGAGGTCGGCCCGGATGACGGCGGCGAACACGTACCACTTCGCGAGAAAGCCCGCGAACGGCGGGATCCCCATGAGCGAGAACAGGAAGATTCCCATGACGATGGTGAGAAGCGGCGATCGCCGCCAGATGCCGGCGTAGTCCTTGAGGTCGAAGCTCCCGACGGCGTCGTGGACCACGATGAGCACGAGGAACGCGCCGAGGTTCATGAAGAGGTACACGACGACGTAGGCGACCATCGCCTGGATGCCCTCGCCCGACAGTACCACCGCCCCCATCATGATGTAACCCGCGTGGGCGATGCTGGAGTAGGCGAGCAGGCGCTTGAGGTTCGTCTGCAGGAGCGCCGTCACGTTGCCGAGCGTCATGGTAAGGACCGAGATCCCCATGAGGATCGCCTGCCAGTTCACGGCACCGACCATCTCGAAGGCGGCGTCACCCGAAGGCCTGGCGAGGCCGCCGTAGAAGAAGCGTACGAGCACCGCGAAGCCAGCGACCTTCGGACCTACCGACAGGAATGCGGTGACGGGCGTGGGAGCTCCCGTGTAGACGTCGGGGCACCAAAAATGAAACGGCACCGTCGCCATCTTGAACCCGATGCCCGCGAGCACCATGATGACGATCACCATCAGCGCGGGTCCGGACTCGACCAGGGCTTCCTGGTTCTCGAGGGCGCTCCGGATTCCCGAGAGCTCCAGCGTGCCCGTGAGACCGTAGAGGAGCGACATCCCGAAGAGCATCGTGCCGGACGAGATGGCGCCGAAGAGGATGTACTTGAGCGAGGCCTCGTTCGACAGCCGATCTCCTTTCATGTAACCCACCATGACGTACGACGCGATGGAGACGGTCTCGAGCGCCAGGAAGATCATGAGAAGGTTGAGCGAGTTCGACATCCACATCAGGGCGGCGGTCACCGTCAGGAGGAGCACGGTGAGCTCTCCGTGGTGCATCCCCTCGAGTTCTTTCGACCGGAGCGTGAACAGGAGCACCAGGAGGGAGGTCACGAGGAACACCAGACGGAGGACGTTTCCGAAACCGTCGTGGGCCACCATGCCGTTGAAGAGGCTCGACGCCGGGAGCTCCGCGAGACGGATGGCGTAGAAGAGGGCGACCCCGAGGCCGATGAGCGACGGCCCGACCAGGAGCAACCGCCGCTCCCAGGGGCTGCGCTTCATCGCCACCAGGTCGAGGACGAGCACCGCCATCATGGTGAACACCACCACGATTTCGGGCACGAAGAACTTGAGACTTCCGAAGGTGTCGAGGTTTCCCACGTTCATCTCCCCGTCATCCCTTGAGAGCGGAAGCCCCTTCGAGGCTGACGGACTTCAGGTGCCGGAAGAGCGACATCACGATGGCGAGCGCCACCGCCGCTTCGCAGGCGGCGATGGCGATGACGAAGAGCGCGAACACCTGGCCCTCGAGGTTGCCTCCGACGAACCGCGAGAACGCGACGAGGTTGATGTTCGCGGCGTTGAAGATGAGCTCCACCGACATCAGCACGTTGATTGCGTTCTTCCGCGTCAAGAGGCCGTAGAGGCCGAGCGAGAACAGGGCCGCGGAAACGATCAGGTAGTACTCGAGCGGAATCACAGATCCGACCTCCGTCGAACGAGCATCGCCGCCCCCAGGAGAGCGACGAGGAGGAGCACCGAGGCGATCTCGAACGGAAGAAGATACGTCGTCACCAGCAGGCTTCCGATCTTCTCCGTCGTCGGGCCCTCTTCGACGAGCGACACCTGGCGCCAGGGGGTCTTGAGAATGAGAAGGGTCAGCATCCCGAACACGCCGGCGGCGACGAGGGCAGAGGGGGCGACCTGGAACGTCTCCGTCCTCAGGTTCACGTCGAAAATCCGGTTCGTGAGCATGACTCCGAAGAGGAGGAGAATCAGGATGCCGCCCACGTAGATGAGCACCTGGGCGCCCGCGAGAAAGTCCGCGCCGAGAAAGGCGTAGAACACGGCCGCGGAGAAGAACGTCGCGAGAAGGGCGAAGGCGGAATGGACCAGGTTTCTTCCGTGCACCACGATGAGCGCCGAGCCCAGCATGAGCGCGGCGAAGAACCAGAAGAGGATTCTCGGCGCGAGGCTTTCCATAATCAGGCTCCGGCAGCAGCGGGCTCGTGCTTCTTTTCGGCCGCCGGCCGCAAGGGCTTCTCCTTCGCGAAGCGATACAGGAAATTTTCCTTCGAGGTCTCGGCGAACTCGAACTCCGGGGTCATCACGATGCATACCGTGGGGCAGGGATAGACGCAGAGCTGGCAGTAGCAGCAGAGCGACATGTCGATGTCGAACTGGACCACCCGCTGCTTGATGGCGGTGCCGTCGGAAGCGAAGATCGGCGCCTCGTCCTTCTCGCGCTTCTCCGTCGTGATGTAGATGCAGTCGACGGGGCAGACCTTCTCGCACTGCTTGCAGCCGATGCAGTCCTCGATCTTGACGTGGAGCCGCATGCGGGAGCGCTCGTTGAGCCGTCCGTCGGGAACGATGACGGAGTTCCACCGCGCCTCGGGATTCTCGTCGGCGAGGTACTGCTGGGTCGCGTTGGGCATGAAGAAGTGGCGGAAGGTGACTCCGAGCCCGAGGAAGATGGTCTTCGTCGAGACCCAGATCTGGAGGAGGTAGTCTTTCATCTCTCGTCCTTCAGCTTGCCTGGACGCTCAGTCCGGCGACGACCACCAGCGCCGCGAGCGCGATGGGGATGAGGTACTTCCAGCAGAGGGCCAGGAGTTGATCCACACGGAGGCGCGGGAGAGTCCACCGCAGCCACATCTGCACGAATACCAGGAAGAGCGTCTTGAGGAAGAACACCAGAGGCCCCGAGAAGTACGGCCCCACCCATCCGCCGAGGAAGAGGATGGCGGCGACGCCCGCGACCAGCCACATCGCCCCGTACTCGGCGAGGAAGAAGAACGCGAACCGCATTCCGCTGTACTCGGTGTGGAACCCGGCGACGAGCTCCGACTCCGCCTCCGGAATGTCGAAGGGATTGCGGTTCGTCTCCGCGAGGCCGCAGATGAAGAAGATCACGAAGGCGACGACGTTCAATCCGTACATCCGCGTCAGGAGCCAGCGGTTCTCGCCCAGTAGGCCGTCCCCCTGGGCGGCGACGATGTCCTGGAGGCTCAAGCTTCCCACCTGGAGCACGACCACCAAAATGATGAGCGCCGTCGGGATCTCGTAGGCGACGAGCTGGGCGGCGGAGCGCATTCCCCCGTAGAGCGAGTACTTGTTGTTGGAAGCCCAGCCCGCCATCAGGATCCCGATCGCTCCGAGAGAGGTGATGGCGACGATATAGAGAAGAGCGATGTTCAGGTCCGAGATGAGGAGTCCCGGACCCCAAGGGACGACGGCGAAGGCGCCGAACGCCCCCATCACCACGAGAACGGGCGCAATCCGGAAGAGCTGCCGATCGATGCCATCGGCGATGATGTCTTCCTTGAACAGGAGCTTGATGCCGTCCGCAAAGCTCTGGAGGACCCCGTGCCACCCCACCCGCATCGGCCCCAGTCGATCCTGGGCGTGGGCCGCGACTTTCCTCTCGAACCAGATGAGGAAGATGGGGAGCTGGGCGACGAGGAACACCGTGGCCAGAACGCCGAGCGCGATGTTGGCGACGGTGGCCCAGGTGGGCGGGAGCATCGCTCCGAGCTGAGCTCGGATCGCCTCCGCGATCTTCGGAAGAAGCGCGATGGCGACGAGGAACCCTCCCGCGCCCGCGACGACGAGAGGCGAAAGGAAGTTCGAGATCTTGGTTTCGAGTGCCGGGCGTTTCATCAGCGATCGATCTCCCCGAGAACGATGTCGAGACTTCCGATGATGGCGATGATGTCGGCGATCATCTCGCCCCGCGCGATCTCGTGGAAGAGCGACATCGAGACGAAGCAGGGCGAGCGCCCCTTCACCCGGTAGGGAATGAGGCCGCCGTCGCTCACGATGTAGAACGCGAGCTCGCCCCGGGGGGTCTCCGTGCGCGCGTACGCCTCGCCGGGGTTGGGCTTGATCCTCTTCGGAACTTTCTCGTGGACGTCGCCTTCCGCCGGGAGCTTGTCGAGAGCCTGGTGGAGGATGCGGACGCTTTGCCGCATCTCCTCGACGCGCACGTAGTACCGGTCCCAGCAGGAGCCGATGGGACCGTACCGTCCCTGCCCAACGGGAATCTCGAAGTCGTACTTCTCGTACCCGCAGTAGGGATCCTCTTTGCGGACGTCCCACTTGATCCCCGATCCGCGGAGGTTCGGCCCGCTCAAAGCGTAGGCCACCGCGAGATCCGGTGGGATGATTCCGACCGTCGCCGTCCGATCCGTGAAGATCTTGTTGTGGCTCAGGAGGTCGTCGAGCTCCTCGATGACGGGCGCGAACTCGCCCAAGAACTGCCGCGCCTTTTCCGTCCATCCATCGGGAAGGTCGTGAGAGACGCCGCCCACCCAGTTGTAGTTGTAGAGAAGCCGCGCGCCGCAGAGCCACTCGAAGAGATCGAGGATCTTCTCGCGCTCCCGGAAACAGTGGAGAAACGGGGTGAAGGCCCCGATGTCGAGTCCGTAGGTCCCGATGGCGAGAAGGTGCGAGGCGATGCGCTGGAGCTCCGAGACCAGTACCCGGATCGACTTCACGCGCTCGCCGACCTCGATCGCCATGAGCTTCTCGACGGCGACGGCGTAGGTAAGGCTGTTCGCCATCGAGGCCACGTAGTCCATCCGGTCGGTGAAGGGGATGACACCCTGGTAATCGATGTTCTCGGCGTGCTTCTCGAAGTTCCGGTGCAGGTAGCCGAGGTGCGGGCGGGCGTCCTTCACGATCTCGCCGTCGGTCTTCAGCTCGATGCGGAGCACCCCGTGGGTCGAGGGGTGCTGCGGCCCCATGTTGAGGATCATCTCGTCGTCTTCGAGATCCTCCGGCTTGAAGGCGTAGGCGGTATCGGGTTCGAGATCTTTGTAAACGCGCTGGCTGGCCATGGCTTTAGTCGAAGGGACCGATCCCGAGGCTCTCCCCTTCCGAGGCTCTCTGGGCGAACTGTTTTCCCGGCTTCACGGCGATCCCGTGCCACTCCTCGGGCCATACCCAGTCCTTGCGAAGGGGATGCCCGGCCCAATCCTCGGGGAGGAAGATGCGGCGCGGGTCGCTGTGCGCGACGAAGGTGACGCCGAACAAGTCGTAGGCCTCCCGCTCGTGCCAGTTGGCCGTCGGCCAGATCTTCTCGACGCTCGGGATCTTGGGGTCGACCCGGGGAAGAAACACCTTCAGGACGATCCAGTGCCGGTGCTTCAACGAAGACAGGTGGTACACGATCTCGATGCGGTCTTCCTTGAGGTAATCGACTGCTGAAAGACAGTGAAGGGTGTCGAACGCGAGCTCGGGTTCGTCCCTCAGGGTGCGCCCCATGTCGAGAAGGGCGCTCTGGTCCACGACCAGGAACGGATCGATCGCGTCGAGCTTCGCCGCGACGATCTTCCCCGGGAACTTCGCTTCGAGCCGCGCCTGGATGTCCGCCGCCTTGAGGCTCACGCCGACACCACCTTGGTCCCGGAGGGGACGCCGACGTGGCGAGGCGTGCGGTCTTCGCGGGGATCGTCGAGGAGCGAGCGCTCCCGGATCACGTCCTGGAGAGCCATGATGCCATAGAGAAGGGCCTCGGGCCGCGGGGGGCAGCCGGGCACGTAGACGTCGACGGGAATCACCTGGTCGACTCCCTTCACCACGTGATAGCCGTGCTGCCAATAGGGACCGCCGTTGTTCGCGCAGCTTCCCATCGAGATCACGTACTTCGGCTCGGACATCTGCTCGTAGAGCCTCTTCACCCGGATGGCCATCTTGTGGGTCACGGTGCCGGCGACGATCATGAGGTCCGACTGGCGCGGGGTCGCCCGCGGGATGAGACCGAGGCGATCCCAGTCGAAGCGGCTCGCCCCCGTCGCCATCATCTCGATGGCGCAGCAGGCGAGGCCGAACACCATGGGCCAGAGCGCGGACTGGCGCGCCCAGTTCACGACCGCGTCCACTCGGGTGAGGATGAACTGTTGGTTGCCGACGGCTTTGATCAGATCCATGACGCTCCCTTGAAGGCGATCAGGCGGCTCTCACCGACGAAGACCGGCCAGAGGCCCGGGCGGCCTCGCGGTCCTCCTCGCGGACCCACTCGAGGTCCCCCTTGCGCCAGACGTCCGCGAGACCGAGCACAAGCATTCCGATGAAGATCATTCCCCCGATGAAGGCGATCATTCCCGTGCCCTTGAAGGCGACCGCCCACGGAATCAGCATCACCGCCTCCACGTCGAAGATGAGGAACACGAGCGCGAAGACGTAGAACCGGATGTTGAAGCGCACGCCCCAGGCGGTTCCGATCGGGTTCTCCCCGCACTCGTAGGGCATGACCTTCTCGCGGGTCAACTTGCTCGGGCGCACGAGGCTCGAGACCACGAGCGTGAGCGAGACGAAGAGCGCTCCCACGAGGAGGAACAGAAGGACACCGACGTATTCGATCATCTTCGATCCTTCAAGCGGCCTTTTGCGGCCGAGCTTTTCATTATTCCAGCGCACTCGAGGGGCTGCAACTCGAGATCCAAGAGTCGAGGAGGAGAGGACGGAACTCGTTTGAGTTCAACTAATTCCAAGCACTACCGCCCGTGGCAAGCTGCACAAGGCGTTATTATAGCGGCGCACCGGAGCGCCATCAACCCAAAAAAGATGAGGGGTTTCGGGAAGCCTGGTATCCTCGCTCCATGAGCACCCAGAACCCCTACGTTCCCCCTGCCGGGGCGCCTCGTCATCGCCCGCCGGCTCTTCCACCGCAGCCCGGCTCCTCTCTCGACTTCGGCCGGTGCCTCGGATTCTTCTTCCAGGATCCGAACTGGGTCCAGAAGATTCTCGTGGGCTCCCTCTTCACGATTCTATCGATGTTTCTCATCGGCGGATTTTTCGTCGCGGGCTACATGGCGCGCCTCGTGCGCCGCGCCGCCGCGGGCGAGCCCCACCCGCTTCCCGATTGGGACGACCTCGGAGGAATGTTCGCGGAAGGGCTCGCCATCGTCGGCGCTTACCTCATCCACCTCATTCCCGTCTTCGCGGCGTTCGGACTCATGGTGGTTCCCTTGATCGTGCTCGGCGCGGGCGAGGGCGAGCCGCCACCCGCCGCGGCCCTCGCCATGATCCCGCTCATGATCTTCGCCTTCCTCCTCGCTTTCGCCGTCATGTTCTACTTCACGGCGGCGTTCACCCGCCTCGCCCTCGAGCAGAGGTTCAGCGCGGCGTTCGAGTTCCAGGAGAACTTCGCCTTTCTCAAGCGCAACATCGGGAACTTCCTGATGGCCATCGTCGCGTTCCTCGCGGCGAACTTCATCGCCCAGTTCGGAATTCTCCTGTTCTGCATCGGCATCCTGCCGGCGACGTTCTGGAGCCAGTCGGTCGCCGCCTACGCCCTCGGCGAAGTCGCCTTCCGCGACCCGGGCGCCGCGACGCGCGCTTGATATCCGCCGAGGCTCCGCAGGTAGGCGATGAGATCGTGCATCTCCTGGTTCGCGACCACCGTCGCTGCCGCGATGCTTCGAAGCAGGAAGCGCCTCGGATAGAATCCGCGGTATGGCGGCCGCCGACCTGGATCGCTACCGCAAGAACTATCTCGGCGAGATGGACGGTGCGGCCTTGTACCGCTCTCTCGCGCGCGCGGAGGAGAACGAAACGCGCCGCCGCGTCCTCGAGCGGCTCGCGGAGGCGGAAGAGCGCCATGCGCAGCGGTGGGCCGATCTCCTCCGTTCTTCCGGCGCCTCGGTTCCCGTGCATCGTCTTTCTGGCCGGGCTCGCATCCTCGGATGGCTCGCGCGGACCTTCGGCGCTCGCCGTGTTCTGCCCGTCGTGATCGGCTTCGAAGCGCGGGACGAAGAGCACTACCGGGGCCAGCCCGAAGCGCGCGGCCTCCCCGCCGAGGAGCGGAGCCATAGGCGGGCGCTCGGAGCGCTCGAGTCCGCTCCGCTCACCGCCGACAGCATTCTCGAGCGCGAGCGCTGGCATCGAAGAGGCGGAGGAGGGAGCTTGCGCGCCGCCGTCTTCGGCGTGAGCGACGGCCTGGTCTCGAACTTCAGTCTGGTGATGGGAGTGGCGGGCGCCTCCGCCGCACCCGAGCTCGTTCTCGTGAGCGGCGTTGCCGGCCTTCTGGCGGGCGCGTTCTCGATGGCCGCAGGCGAGTGGATCTCGATGAAGGCCCAGAAGGAGATGCTGGAAAAGCAGCTCGAGCTCGAGAAGGAAGAGCTCGAGATGAGCCCCGAAGAGGAAAAGGAGGAGCTCGCGCTCATCTACCAGGCCAAGGGAATTCCCGAGGATGAAGCGAAGGGGCTCGCGGAGCGGCTTCTGAGCGATCCGAAGACGGCGCTCGACACCCTCGCGCGCGAGGAGCTCGGTCTCGACCCGGAGGCGCTCGGCTCTCCCTGGGGAGCGGCCGCGAGCTCGTTCATGGCATTCGCCGTCGGTGCCCTCGTGCCGCTCACGCCGTTTCTTCTCGCGGGGAGCTTCTCGAACGTCGTGGCGGCGAGCGCCGCGGCGAGCGCGCTCGCTCTTTTCCTCGTGGGAGCCCTCCTATCGGTCTTCACCTCGCGAAGCGCCCTCGTGAGCGGTGCGCGGATGCTCGCGATCGGTTGCGCGGCCGCCGCCGTCACCTACGTCGTCGGAAGCTGGTTAGGCGTCGAAGTCGCGGGCTGACTAGAGAATGGGGCTCAGCCCCCGGGCGATTACGTCACCCCACCGATGAGCGAATCCCCTCGGTGCCAGGCCTCCGAGAAAACCAGAGCCAGCTCCCACGCCGCCGGGCCTGAGGACGGGGGCGAGGCGGCGCATCCCTCAGCCGGGCCCCGTCATGCCGCGTACAGCTCGAGCTCCGGCCCCTCCTCGGACAAACGGACGCGGGATTCGAAACTCATGCCGAGCTTCCGCAGGAGGCGGATGGAAGCCTCGTTGTCGGGCGACGTGACCGCGACGATGCGGGCGAGCCCGAGAGATTCTCTTCCGTAGGCCATTACCGCGGAGGCCGCCTCGAACGCATAGCCCCGCGACCAGAAGGGCGGCAGGAACGCGAATCCGATGTCCGGGTGCGGCAGGGACTCTCGTTTCAGGAGCCCGCAGATTCCGATGGGAGTGCCCCCGTCCTTGAGAGCGGTCAGATAGAGCCCGAATCCGAGCCGTTCGTAGCTCGCGACGGGCCCCTTCGAGATGTACTCTCGAGCGTCGTCGAGGCTCCGGACTCTCCGGTCCCCGATGAATCGGACGAACGAGGGATCGTTCAAGAGGCGCACGATGAACTCCGCATCGCCGAGATCCATCCGGCGGAGCACGAGCCGCTCCGTTTCCAGAACGATCATCGCCGCAGAAGCCGAGGATTCACCGGCAGACGCATTGCCGCAGCCTATAATAACAAGGTGAGCACCGAGCCCATCGCTTGCACTCTCGACGCCGACGGTTTCCGCCGGCGGCTCGAGGAGTTCCGACGGATCTTCGAACGAGGCCTCATTTCGAGCGAGCGCTTCGAAGGCGGAGGCCGATTCCGCTTTCGCCCTCTCCCCGGTCTCGAGGCCGAGCTCCGGTCGCTCGCCGAGCGCGAGCAGGACTGCTGCCGCTTCTTTCGCTTCGAGATCCTCCTGAAGGACGGCGAGCTGTGGTGGGAGACCAGGGTCTCGGCGGAGGCCGAACCGGTTCTGGACGCTTTCCTCGAGCTTCCGGGGCTCCTTGCCCGGGACCAACGCCGCTCCCCGGAATCGAGCAGCACCCCCATCGCGAAGCGGAAAACGCAAGGGCTAAGGGTCTAGGCTTCGAGCTCTCTCACGAGCGCGTCCGCGTACTCCTTCGTCGTCGCCTTGCCGCCGAGGTCGGGGGTCCGCACCTCTCCCCTCTTCAGCACCGCGAACACCGCCTTCAGCACCCGGTCCGCAGCCTCGTTCTCCCCCAGGTGGCGGAGCATGAGGACGCCGGAGAAGAGAAGGGCGGTGGGATTCGCGACTCCCTTCCCCGCGATGTCGGGGGCCGAGCCGTGGACCGCCTCGAAGACCGCGAACGTATCGCCGACGTTGGCGGCGGGCACGAGACCGAGCCCGCCCACGAGGCCCGCGCAGAGGTCGGAGACGATGTCGCCGTAGAGGTTCGAGAGCAGGAGCACGTCGAACTGATTCGGGTTCAAGACGAGCTGCATACACAGGTTGTCGACGATCTTGTGATCGAACTGGATGTCGGGATACTCCGCCGCGACCTGCCGCGCGCTCTCGAGGAATAGACCGTCCGTGAGCTTCATGATGTTCGCCTTGTGGACCGCGGTGACTTTCTTTCGTCCCCGCTTTCTGGCGTAGTCGAAGGCGAACCGGGCGATGCGGATCGAGGCGTGGGAGGTGATGACCTTCAGGCCCTGCGTCACGCCCGGCATGATGATGTGCTCGATTCCCGAGTACAGGTCTTCCGTGTTCTCGCGGACGATGACGAGGTTCACGTTCTCGTACCGCGACTTCACGCCCTCGATGCTGCGCACGGGCCGCAGGTTCGCGTACAGGTCCAGCTCCTTCCGCAACGTGACGTTCGCGCTCGCGAACCCCTCGCCCACCAGGGTCGTGAGCGGCCCCTTGAACGCGACCTTGTTCGTGCGGATCGATTCCACCAGGGCCGGCGGCAGCGGGCTCCCCGTCTTCTCGTAGGAGCGGATTCCGGCCTCGTGCGCCTCCCAGTCGAACGCGACGCCGGTCTTCTCGAGGACCCGGACGGCGGCCTCCGTGATCTCGGGGCCGATCCCGTCTCCGGGGATGAGCGTGATGCGGTGTGCCATAGTTGGAGTAGTCTAACACCCGGAACCATGAAGCTTTCCGTCGTGATCCCGACCTGGAACGAATCCACGAACCTCGGCGCTACCCTCGCTGCGCTCCCGGCGGGCACCGAGGTCGTGGTCGTGGACGGCGGAAGCGACGACGGCACAACCGAAATCGCGCGGCGCTCGGGCGCTCGCGTCGTCGCCTGCGAGCCGGGTCGCGCCCGCCAGATGAACCGGGGCGCACGGGAGACCCAGGGCGATACCCTCCTCTTCCTTCATGCCGACGCCGTTCTCGGGCCGGCTGCCCTCGCGGCTATCGAGCGGTCTCTCGCCGATCCCCTCGTGGTGGGAGGCTTCTTTCAGCTTCGGATCGAGAGTCCCCGGCTCCTGTTGCGGCTCGCCGCGGCGGGCTCCAACTTCCGGGCCCGTATCCTCCAGATGCCATATGGGGACCAGGGTCTTTTGGTCCGCCGCCTGGTCTTCGAGGAGCTAGGGGGATTTCCCGACGTCCTTTTCCTCGAGGACGTCCTATTAATAAGGATGCTGCGCCGGAAGGGTCGGCTCGCGCCCGTCGGCGTCACACTCTCGACGGGGGACCGCCACTGGGAGGAGCTCGGAGTCCTGGGAACCGCGCTCCTCGACTGGACCATGGTCGGCCTCCACTTCGCCGGGGTCTCGCCTTCGACCCTCGCACCCCACTACTTCCGATGGCGCTCCCCGGGGGAAGGCCGGCGAATCCAGCCTGCGCCTCAGATCGACTGAGCTTCGACGGCGGCGATCGCCGCCATGTCCACGATCTCGTCCACCTCGGCGCCCCGCTGGAGCACGTGCACCGGCTTCCGGAGACCGACGAGAATCGGCCCCACCGCCTTCGCGTCACCGAGCCTCTGCATGAGCTTGTAGGCGATGTTCCCCGCTTCCAGGCTGGGAAAGACGAGAACGTTCGCCGCTTCCTTCAGTCGGCTGAAGGGGTACGTACTCTCCAGGATCTCCCTCACCACTGCGGTATCAGCCTGCATCTCTCCATCGACGACGAGGCCGGGGTTCTGCTCGCGGACAAGCTCGACCGCCCGACGTACCTTGTCGACGAGAGGATGCCTGGTGCTTCCGAAGTTCGAGAACGAGAGCATAGCGACCCTGGGCACGACTTCGAACCGGCGGGCGACCTCGGCCGCCTCGATCGCGATCTTCGCCAGGTCCTCGGGCGTCGGCTCGATGGTGACGGTGGTGTCGGCGAAGAACTTGATGTCGTTCTGGAACACCATCATGTAGACGCCGGCGACGCGGGCGTCCGACTTCACCCGGATGACCTGGAGGGCAGGGCGGATGGTGTCGGGATAGTGCTGTGTGATCCCGGCGACCATGGCGTCGGCGTCGCCGAGGTTCACCATCATCGAGCCGAACACGTTCGGATTCCGCAGAAGGTGCTCGGCTTCGTTTCGCGTGACGCCGCGGCGATTGCGAAGGCCGTAGAGCTCCTCGGCGTAGAACTCGAGCTTCGGGGAGTGCGCGGGGTCGACGATCTCGACCCCATCGAGCTCGAGCCCGTGCTCCTCAAAGCGCGCCCGGATCGCCTGCGGCCGTCCGAGAAGGATGGGCTTCGCGATCCTCTCCCCCACCAGCCGTTCGGCGGCGCGGAGGATCTTGAGCTCCTCCCCCTCCGGAAAAACGATGCGCTTCTCGTCCTTCTTCGCCCGCACGATGACGGAGCGCATGACCTCCCGGCCGCGCCCCAAGCGGGCTTCCAGCTGCTCGCGGTAGGCGTCGACGTCGATCTGGATGCGGGCCACCGCCGTCTCCATCGCCGCCTTCGCGACAGCCGGGGCCTCCCAGGTGAGCACCCGCGGATCGAAGGGACTCGGGATGATGTAGTTGGGGCCGAACTTCATCGAGTCGACGCCGTACGCCCTCATCACGGAATCGGGGACGTCCTCTTTCGTGAGGTCGGCGAGGGCGCGCGTCGCGGCGAGCTTCATCTCCATGTTGATCGCGCGCGCGCGGACGTCGAGGGCACCCCGGAAGATGAAGGGAAAGCCGAGGACGTTGTTCACCTGGTTCGGATAGTCGGAGCGACCCGTCGCCATCACCAGGTCGTCCCGGACCGACATGGCGTCGTCCCAGGCGATCTCGGGATCGGGATTGGCCATGGCCATGACGAGCGGATTGCGGTTCATGGAGGCCACCATGGCTTTGGTGACGGCGTCTTTCACCGAAACGCCGACGAAGACGTCCGCCCCCTCCATCGCCTCCTCGAGAGTGCGGAGCCGCGTGTCGAGGGCGTAGCGCTCCTTGTAGGGATTCATGCCCTCGGTGCGGCCCTGGTAGACGACGCCTTTGGAGTCGGCCATGAGGATGTTCTCGTGACGGACGCCCAGGCTCTCGATGAGATCGGCGCACGCGATTCCCGCGGCGCCGGCGCCGTTCACCACCACCTGGATGCGGGCGGCGTCCTTCCCCGTGAGCTCGAGCCAATTCAGGAGCGCCGCTCCCGAGATGATGGCCGTTCCGTGCTGATCGTCGTGGAAGACGGGGATGTCGAGCTCCCGCTTGAGCGTCTCCTCGATGTAGAAACAGTCGGGGGCCTTGATGTCCTCGAGGTTGATCCCACCGAACGTCGGCTCGAGTGCTTTGACGACGCGGATGAGCTCATCGGGGTCTTGGGTTGCGAGCTCGATGTCGAAGACGTCGATGTCCGCGAACCTCTTGAAGAGGACTCCTTTCCCTTCCATCACCGGCTTCGCGGCGAGAGGGCCGATGTTCCCCAGGCCGAGCACGGCCGTGCCGTTCGAGACCACTGCCACCAGGTTCCCCTTGGTGGTGTAGGTGAAGACGTCCTCGGGGTTCCGCTTGATCTCGAGACAGGGCTCGGCGACGCCCGGGCTGTACGCGAGCGCGAGGTCGCGCTGCGTCTGGGTGGGCTTCGTGGGCCGAATTTCGATCTTGCCCCGACGTCCCTGGGAGTGGTAGTCGAGAGCGTCCTGTTTGCGAATCACGAGACCTCCTGGATGCGAAAGAAACACACTATCTTATCAGAATGGATCGCCGGCCCGTGACGGACTTTCTCACCTTCGAGGACCTCGACCGTGTCGCGGCGGCCTACGACGAAGCGGTCAGAATCGGAGCCAGCATCGACCGCTTCTGCTCCGCGAGCTTCTGGATTCTCCCGGCTGCGCGGTTTCTCTCGCCCTACGCTTCGCCACGGATTCTGGCGGAGGACGGAAGTTACGCCGTTCTCGCGCGAAGCGCGGGCTGGCTCCATCCTCTCGAGGCGATGTGGGGGCTCTCCTGTCCCCTCGTGGGTCCGGCCGGAGTCGAGCTCTTCATCCGCGCCCTGGAGCTGAAGCCCGACTGGAGCGCAGCGCTCGCGACCGGGATCGCGGAAGGCTCGCCCCCCTGGAGGAAGCTCGGCCGACGTTACGCCGCGGAGCGAGGTCCGACGACGCGCCGCTATGTCGCGGACCTCGAACGAGGCGTCGAGGGCTTTCTCGAGCGCCGCCCGTCCGGACTACGGAAGAGCCTTCTGAAGGCACAGAAACGCGCGGAGCGGCTGGGAGTGACGTTCGAGATCGCGGACCGAGCGGAAGGCGGCTTCGAGCGTCTCCTCGAAGTCGAGCGCCGTAGTTGGAAGGGACTCCGGGGGGTGGGAATCGATCGGGAGCCGATGCGCTCGTTCTACTGGGACATGAGCCGGCGGCTCCTCGAACGGGGCGCGCGGCGGCTCACGTTCGCGCGGCTCGAGGACGAGGACGTCGCCTACATCTTCGGAGGTGTTTTCGCCTCTACCTATCGCGGGCTCCAGTTCAGCTTCGACGCCCGCTTCTCGTCCCTATCGCTCGGAAACCTCTCCCAGCTCGAGGAAGTCCGCCGCCTCTCCGCGGCGGGTGTCGGCCGGTACGACCTCGGCTCGGAGGTGCGCTACAAGCAGAAGTGGGGCGAGGAAGTGGTCGAGACCGGTTCTCTCGTCATTCGTAGATGAGGTACCGTTCCCGGACTTTCTTGAAGTGCCCGAGATCCACCTGCCAGGAGCTCTCGATCTCCGAAAGCGGAGCGTCTCTGTCGATGAGCTCCCGGATGCGGCTGTTGCCGGCGAGGATGTCGATCGCGGGCCGCTCGAGCTCGTACTCGTACGGGGGCGGACGCCAGGCGAACTCGTCGGGCCAGAGCCTCCGCGCCCAGGAAATGATCGCGTAGCCGGTGCGCACCGGCCGATAGGATTCGCGGTCGACGACGTGCTGCTGGATTCCGCCGCAAATCTGCCCCTGGAACTTCTGGAACGTGGGCTCGAACGAGAGCGGACGGAAGAGGACGCCCGGCAGGTCCTCGTTCGCAAGCTCGCGCGCGAGCTTCTCCCCGTCGATCCAGGGGGCGCCCACGATCTCGAAAGGCCGGGTGGTGCCCCGGCCTTCGGAGAGGTTCGTGCCCTCGAAGAGGCAGCCTCCGGGATACACGGTGGCGGTGTCGAGAGTGGGCATGTTGGGAGACGGAAGCACCCACGGAAGCCCGGTTTGGTCGTACCACTCGTCGCGGCGCCACCCTTCGACGGGGATGACGGTGAGACGGCACTCGATGCCGTACTCCTGGTTCACCAGTTTTGCGATCTCGCCCGCGGTCATGCCGTGGCGGTTGGGAAGAGAGTACAACCCCACGAAGGAAAGGTGGCTCGCCTCGATGAGGTTTCCTTCGACGAGGTGGCCGCCGATGGGGTTCGGCCGGTCGAGAACGATGGCCTCGATTCCCTCGCGGGCGCAGGCCTCCATGGCGTGCGCCATGGTCCAGACGTAAGTGTAGTAGCGGGAGCCGATGTCCTGGATGTCGAAGACGACGGCATCGAGGCCCGCGAGCATCTCCTTCGTCGGGACGCGCGTCACGCCATACAGGCTTCGGATGGGAAGGCCCGTCTTGCGATCGGTGGCGTCCGCGACCTCGATCAAATCCTGTGCCGTGGAGCGGAGCCCGTGCTCGGGGCCGAAGAGGACGGCGAGCTCCACCTCCGGCCTTCCGTGCAGGAGATCGATCGCGTGCCGAAGAGAGCAGTCGACGGTGGTCGGGTTGGCGATAAGACCAATCTTCCTTCCCGCGATGCGATCGATCTCCTCGCCGAGGAGCCGTTCGAGCCCGGGGACGACCTGCGAGCCCATTCACGCTATTATCGCACTCCGGAGGCGGAACATGGGCCCTTTGTTTTCCCTGCTCGTCACGTTGGGTTGGGCGCAGGCGCCGGAAGAAACGAAGCCGGAGGGGCTTCCGCTCGACGTCGCCGAAGTCCTCGAGTTCGAGGTCGAGGAAGGAACTTGGTTGTCACTCGATGTCTCCCCCGACGGAAAGACTCTGGTCTTCGATCTCCTCGGGGATATCTACACGCTTCCCGTCGCGGGAGGCGAGGCGACGCGCATCGTGGGAGGCATGTCCTTCGAGAGCCAGCCGAGGTTCTCCCCCGATGGACGGACCATCGCCCTTTTGAGCGACAGGAGCGGCGTCGAGAACCTCTGGCTCGTCGACGCCGATGGATCCAATCCCTGCGCGGTGAGCAAGGACAAGGAGACGAAGTCCCGTCCTCAGCTCATGGCCTCCCCCTCGTGGACTTCGGACGGCGAGTACATCCTCGTCTCGAAGAGCCGGCCGCCGGAGAGGACGTACGGGCTTTTCCTCTATCACCGGGACGGCGGCGCGGGGACGCGCGTCGGTCCTCCGCCTCCGAAAGACGAGCCTCCGAACCCCGGACAACCGCCCGTTCAGCCGCCGAACAAATTGGGCGCGGTGGCTTCCCCCGATGGCCGGTACTTCTACTACGCCGAGAGACGAGGTCCCTTCAATTACAACGCGCAGTTCCCCATCTGGCAAATCGTGAGGTTCGATCGCGAGACGGGGGAGACCGCGACCATCACCAATGCCCAGGGGAGCGCTCTCCGGCCCCTCCTCTCGCCCGACGGGAAGACGCTGGTTTACGCCTCCCGATTCCGCACGGGAACGGGGCTGAGGGCTCGGGATCTCGAAAGCGGCGCCGAGAGGTGGCTCCTTTATCCCGTGACCCGGGACGATCAGGAATCGCGCGCCACGCGCGACACGATGCCGGGATACGCGTTCACACCGGACGGGAAATCATTGGCCCTCGCGAGCGGAGGCAAGATCCACCGCGTCGATTTCGCGACGGGCGCCTCCCGTGTGATTCCGTTCACCGCCAAGGTCGCGGCCGAGATCGGCCCGCGGGTACACTTCCGCGGCAGGGTCGACGACTCGGATACCGTGCGTGCGCGGGTCATCCGCTGGCCATCGCCCTCTCCCGACCGGACGCGGCTTGCCTTCAGCGCTTTCAATCACATCTGGATCTCGCCTCTTTCCGGCGGAGGTCCCCCTCGAAGGCTCACGAAGCTCGAGACGGCGGAGTTCATGCCCGCGTGGTCTCCGGACGGCCGCCACGTCGCCTTCGTGACGTGGTCGACCGAGGGAGGACACATCTATCGCGTCTCCGCCGATGGGGTGGGCGCGCCCGAGAAGCTCACGGACCACCCGGCGTTCTACGCCGATCCCGTGTACTCCCCCGACGGATCGAAGATCGTCTTCGTCACCGGGTCGGTCTCCGACCAACTCTATTCCTTTCTGGAGGAGGATCTCGTCTACCGTGATCTCGAGATCGGCGGCGTGTCACCGACGGGCGCTCTCGATCTGCGGTACATCTCCTCGACGGGTGGACCCTCCACGCTCATTGGCTCCGCGGGCGGCGGGCGTTACCCGCACTTCTCCTCGGAACCGGAGCGCGTTTATCTGACGAGCCCGTCGGGGCTCACCTCGATCCGTCTCGACGGCTTCGACCGCAAGACGCATTTCAAGATCGTGGGCTCAGGTCCCGCGACGCCGGAGCCGCCGGGCGCGGACGCGATTTCGCTCTCGCCGGACGGGAGACGCGCGTTCGTCAGCATCCAGAACAAGCATTACCTCGTTTCCGTCCCTCGCGCTGGAAAAGAAGTCATCGAGATCTCGATCGGCCCCGGGAGCGATCCCGCGTTTCCGGCGAAGCCGCTCTCGGCCGACGGCGGGGATTATCTCGGCTGGTCTCGCGACGGCTCCCGCGTGCACTGGTCCGCGGGCCGCCGGTTCTACCGGCAGACGGTCGCTCCCGATCTCGTCGAGACTCCGGAAGTCGCCGACCTCGACGTTTCGCTTCCGCGGCCGAGGCCGTCGGGCACGGTCGTCCTCAGAGGCGCCGCCCGCATCATCACGATGAAGGGAGAGGAAGTGCTCGGGGGCGGGGATGTGGTCGTGGCGGGAAACCGGATTCAGGCGGTGGGCGTCAAGGCCGAGCTTCCCGCGGGCGCCACCGTCATCGACGTATCCGGAAAGACGCTCCTGCCGGGACTCGTGGATGCCCACTCCCACATGTGGGCCCCGCGCCGGCTTCACCAGACCGAGGTGTGGCAGTATCTCGCGAACCTCGCGTACGGGGTCACGACGACCCGCGACCCACAGACTTCGACGGACGACGTCTTCGCCTATGCGGACCTGGTGGAGGCCGGAAAAATCCTCGGACCGCGGATCTTCGCGACCGGCCCCGGTGTCTTTGCCGCATCGGGGATCCACGACCAGGAAACCGCCTCGAATCTCCTGAAGCGCTATCGCGAGGCGTACGACAGCGGCACCATCAAGCAGTACGTCGTGGGCGACCGCATCGTACGGCAATGGGTGGCGATGGCCGCGCGCAAGCACGAGCTCACGCCCACGACGGAGGGCGCCCTCGACATGAAGCTCGACCTGACCCAGATGGCGGACGGGTACTCCGGGCACGAGCACAGTCTTCCGCTCATTCCCATCTACGACGACGTCGCCCAGTACGTCGCGAGGACGAAGACCTATTACACCCCCACCATCCTCGTCGCCTACGGCGGACCGTGGACGGAGAACTACTTCTTTCAGAACACCGACGTCGCTTCCGACGAAAAGCTCGGCCGGTTCATCCCCCACCAGCTCCTCGACAACATGACGAGACGGCGCAGCCAGTGGTTCTTGAAAGAGGAGTACGTCCATCCGGGCATCGCCCAGGGCGCGGCGAAGGTCGTGCGCGCTGGCGGACGAGTCTGCCTCGGAAGCCACGGCCAGCTCCAGGGGATCGGCGCTCACTGGGAGACGTGGGCGCTCGCCTCGGGCGGTCTCACGGAGCACGAGACGCTGCGGGCGGTAACCCTCCACGGCGCCGAGGCCATTGGGCTCGACGCCGACGTGGGGTCGATCGAGGCGGGAAAGCTCGCGGATATCCTCGTCCTCGATCGGAGCCCGCTCGAGAAGATCGAGAACACCAACAGCATCCGCTACGTCATGAAGAACGGCGAGCTCTTCGAAGCCGCAACTCTCGACCAGATCTGGCCCGTCAAGAAGCCGCTTCCGAAGCAGTTCTGGTGGAATGACGTCCCGATACCGGCCGCGACGACGCATGGAGATCTTCGATGACGCGCGCGTTCCTCGCTCTCGCCGTCACCCTCACCGCAATGCAGAAGATAAGGTTCGATTACCCGGAGACGAAGAAGGTCGATCAGGTCGACGACTACCACGGGACTTCCGTCTCCGACCCGTACCGATGGCTCGAGGACGATAACTCGCAGGAGACGCTGGCCTGGGTGAAGGCGCAGAACGCCGTCACCTTCCGCTACCTCGAGGGGCTCCCGCAGCGCGGGCCTTTGTGGGCTCGCCTGACCGAGCTCTGGAACTATCCGCGCTACGGGACGCCGTTCCGGAAAGGCGGCAGCTACTTCTTCTTCAAGAACGACGGTCTCCAGAACCAGTCCGTGCTCTACAAGCAGGCGTCACTCGACGCTCCTCCGGAAGTCCTTCTCGACCCCAACCAGCTCTCGGAGAAAGGCACCGCGGCGCTTTCGACGCTTGCCCTGAGCGAGGACGGGACCCGTCTCGTCTACGGAGTCGCGAGCGCGGGATCGGACTGGCAGGAGTTCCGCGTGCGGGACGTCGCCCGCGGCGCCGACCTTTCCGATCACGTGAAGTTCATCAAGTTCTCGGGGGCTTCGTGGACCCATGACGGGGCTGGGTTCTTCTACAGCCGCTTTCCCGAGCCCTCGGGCGACGAAGCGCAAGGGGGCCTGAATCTGAATCAGCAGGTCTACTACCACCGCCTCGAAACGGCGCAGTCAGAAGACCGGCTCGTCTACGAGAGACCGGACCAGCCCGAGTGGGGCTTCGATGCCGAGGTCTCGGACGACGGGGCGTACGCGGTCTTCCACATCACTCACGGAACCGACGAGAGGAATCGGATCTACTACCAGAAGATCGTCTCCGGAAGCGAAGTGGTCAGGCTCCTCGACGACTTCGACGCGACCTATCAGTTTCTCGGAAACGACGGCACCCTCTTCTATTTCCGCACCAACCACGATGCCCCGCGGTATCGGGTGATCAGAGTCGACGTCGACTCCCCCGCGAAGGCGAACTGGAAAGAGATCCTTCCGCAGACGGACGACGTCCTCGAGAGTGTCTCCCTGGTGAACGAGAAGCTCGTCGCCCACTACCTCGAGGACGCCCACAGCCGCGTTGCGCTCTTCTCCAAGAGTGGAGCGCACATCAAGGATGTCGACCTTCCGGCGCTTGGGTCCGTGTCCTCCCTCTCCGGTGAGCGGGAGGACGAGGAGATGTTCCTCGCGTTCCAGTCGTTCGTCTATCCGACGACGATCTACCGCTACGACTTCAAGACCAACCAGTTCAGCGTCTTCCGCTCTCCCGAGATCCAGTTCGACGGCGGCGGGTTCGTGACCGAGCAGGTGTTCTATAGCTCCAAAGACGGAACCAAGGTGCCGATGTTCGTCACCCACAAGCGAGGACTGAAGCTCGACGGGACGAACCCGACGTATCTGTATGCGTACGGCGGATTCAACATCAGCCTCACGCCGACTTTCTCGGTTGCGAACCTCGTCTGGCTCGAGCTCGGGGGCGTCTACGCCCAGGCGAACCTCCGGGGCGGCGGCGAGTACGGCGAGAGCTGGCACCAAGCGGGCACGTTCGGACAGAAGCAGAACGTCTTCGACGACTTCATCGCCGCCGCCGAGTTCCTGATCGAGGAGGGCTGCACCCGGCCCGACAAGCTCGCGATCGGAGGTGGATCGAACGGGGGCCTTCTGGTAGGCGCGGTCCTGAACCAGAGACCGGAGCTCTTCGGCGCGGCCCTTCCCGCCGTCGGCGTCATGGACATGCTCCGCTTCCACAAGTTCACCATCGGCTGGGCCTGGGTCTCGGATTACGGATCCTCGGAAAAAGCTGACGAGTTTGAAGCGCTCTACGCTTACTCCCCGTACCACAACCTGAAGCCCGCGCCCTACTTTCCCGCGACGCTCGTGACGACAGCGGACCACGACGACCGCGTCGTCCCCGGCCACTCGTTCAAGTACGCGGCAAGGCTGCAGGAAGTGCAAGGCAGTCAACCGCGTCCGATGCTCATCCGCATCCAGACCGACGCCGGCCACGGGGCAGGGAAGCCGACGAAGATGCTCAGAGCAGGCCGACCGCTGGGCCTTCGTGATGGCAAACCTCGGGATGGAATGGCCGAAAGAACGGACCGCGCCGCAGTAAGGCTGATCGAAGACTCGCGACGACAACGGCTGCCGCTCCAGCACCCGCGTGCCCCGCGCCCTCCACCCACTCCGATATCCCGCCTTCGATATTTTTTCGTCGACGCTCGCCCCAGTTCCCTGCAAGATCAACGCTACAGATAGGATGAACGAACTCTTTCCCCGGGCGCCCCTTCAATGGGAAGAACGGTATAACTACAGTGGTTAGGCGACCCGTGGTGGGCCACAGATGACGATCAGCTTTCGGCCAACGCAGGCGGACCTAGTTCACGCGGCCCGCACATGGGAAGGCCGACAGTGGAGAACAGCTCGCTACGTGGTCTCCGCGATCCTCGCCCTCTGCGGAGGATTCCTCATTGTGGGCGCAGGGCGGTGGTGGGGCGCTGTGTTCGTGCTCTTCGGGCTACTTGAGGCCTTCAATGTCTTGCCCGCTGCGGTCCTTCGGGCGATCTTCGAGTTTCGCTCGAACCCAAAGTTCCGGGAGGAGTACCAGCTGACCCTGACCCCCGAAAGCCTGCATTTCAAGACGGCAACCATCGATTCCGTTTTGCAGTGGACGCACTACTCCAACTTCTTTGAGACACGCAGAGCCTTCATCCTGGTCTACGGAAAGCGGATGTATACGGTCATTCCAAAGAGGGCACTGGATAGCGATGCTCAGCTACTCGAGATGCGTCAGCTGCTCTCCACGGTGATTCGTGTGCGAGAGCGGGTCGCCTAACAATGGCGTTGGCGTGGACGTGGCCCCTCCTCGTCGCCGGCGGAGTTGAATTGAACGGCATCGCCTTCGTTGAGTTCCGTGGTCTACTCAAGGCTGGCCACGCCGCTCAACGCCGGTGTTATGCGGGGTGCGCTCGACCTAGCGCCAACGCTAGAATGAACATGTGCCGGAGCTGAGCCGTTTTCTCGGCATTGTGATCGCGATGTTCTATCAAGACCACGAGCCAGCGCATTTTCACGCAGTTTACGGGGAATACGAGATCAAGGTCGGGATAGAGGATGGGGTCGTGACCGGTGAGTTTCCTCGACGAGCGCTCCGGCACGTGCTCGAGTGGTATGAGTTGCACAAGGCGGAACTCGCAGAGAATTGGAAGCGCGCGAAGGAGCGCCAGCCTTTGAATCCTATCCCACCCCTGGAGTAGACAATGGTCCGAGTTACGGAAGCCAAATGGGTTCGAGACTTCGTGATTCACGCCCGCTTCAACGACGGTCTCGAAGGCGATGTAGATCTTCGTGACGAGCTCTATGGTCCGGTCTTTGAGCCGCTGCGGGATATCGCGGTGTTCCGAAAATTCCAGCTACATCCCGAGCTTCACACTGTCGTGTGGAGTAATGGCGCGGATTTCGCACCCGAATTTCTGCGCAGCCGCGTGAAGGTCCCCGCATAATGCGGTTGGAGTGGACGTGCCCCTCTTCGTCAACGGCAGAGTTCAAATGACCCCCGACGGCTTCGTTGAGTTCGTCGCTTTATTCGAGGCAGGCCACGCCACTCAACGCCCGTGTTAGACAGGCGGGAGCCACCGGGCCATACTACGGAGTAGCGATTGGAGCGTGCCATGAGCGCAGAATTCACCGCGGTGGTCGAGCGTGAGGACGATTGGTTTATCGCGTACTCTCCAGAAGTGCCAGGTGCGAATGGGCAAGGGAAGTCGAAGGAAGAAGCATTGGAGAGCTTGTCTGACGCCATCTCCCTGATCCTGGAGGATCGACGAGAGGATGGATTGCGCGGAATTCCAAAGGATGCCGTTCTCGAAAAGGTCACCGTGAAGTGAAGACCGGCGACCTCCTCCGCCACTTGAGGCGGCATGGTTGCTATCTCAAACGCGAAGGCAAAGCACACGCGCTTTGGTGCAACCCGGCGACAGGAGCGGTCGAATCGGTACCCCGGCACCAAGGGATCCCCAATCGGCTGGCGAACAAAATTTGCCGTGGCTTATCGGTTCCTTTGATCGGTGAATGAGACGCCTGTCTAATCATCGGCTTGCAGCAGACGGCACATCACCTTCGGCAGGGCACAAGACATTTGGAACGGGAGGCTGGACTTCGTGAGCGGCTTCGCCGTGCCGCGGCTCAAGCCGAGTGTTAGCGACTCCACGGCACGCCCACGCAATTGCGCTATAATTACACTGTCGGTATGTTCCTCGTGTGAGTGACTTACGCTTCGAGTGGGATCCGAAGAAAGCGCGCTCCAATGAAAGGAAGCACGGCGTCTCGTTCGAGGATGCGCAGACGGTCTTCAGTGATGAAAATGGTCTACTACTCGACGACCCGGACCACTCGGAACGCGAGGCAAGGTACCTTCTACTGGGTCTGAGTGCGTCGCTGCGGATTCTTGTTGTCTCGCACACCGTCCGGGGCGAAGATTCCATCCGGATCATTAGCGCACGGGAAGCGGACCCGAGTGAGGCTCGACAGTATCTCGAGAGATTAGGAAAATGAGAAAACAGTACGACTTTTCGAAAGCAAAACGGAATCCTTATGCTGCGCGCTTGAAGAAACAGATCACGATCCGTTTGGATCGCCCAACGATCGACTACTTCAAGGCGCTTGCCGAGGAGATGGGGGTTCCATACCAGACCCTCATCAACCTTTACTTGCGGGACTGTGCGGCGAAGGAACGTAAGCTGTCGATGTCATGGAAAGAGTCCGCATAAGCACGGCATATAACGCCGCGACCTCACCGCATCCTGTCGGTTTCCTATTCCGATCTGTTCCGTCCCGGTCCGGCAAATAAGGAGGGAAGCTCATGGACGTCCTAATTCACTCAAACCTACACAAACCGGATCGCATGTCAAATCAGGAGTTCTTCAGCGTCTGGAAACAAGAGGCGACCGCCGCCCTACAGGCTGTCGAAGCGGGCATCATCAAGCACATCTGGAAGGTACCCGGGAAGTTCATCCACGATCCGCAGTTCGTGACACCGTAGCAGGTAGCCGGCTTCAATTCTCGCAGCCTTCGTGAAGGGTGGCGTCTTGATCTCCCCATGGAGCCAGACCAGAGGCCTGTCCTTGGGGCTCATCCCTTTCTAGGGTATGTCGAATCAGACATAAGGGCAAGCTAACTCGGGCTGGCAGCGGACGTGGCCTTCGTTTTCGGTTAGCATAGTCGCCGGGAGTCAGCGGCGTAGCCTTCGGATACGCAGTGCTGCCGCCAAAGGCCGGCCACGCTGAAGCCCAGTGTTGGGCGGACGCTCCGGGAGGACAGCGCGCGATCCCCTGAACGCAGTCTCCACCCCTCGAAAGGAACATCGCAATGTCAAAGGTTGTCGCAATCATGTCCATGTCGCTCGACGGCTACGTCGCCGACCTCAACGACGGCGTGGCCGAAGTGTTCGACTGGTACTTCACCTCGGGAGACGTCGAAATCCACACCGGAGGGTCGGACCCCATGACGTTCAGGGTGTCCGGGCCGAGCGCCAAGCACCTTCGCGGTCTCTGGTCCGAACTTGGTGCCGTCCTCACCGGTCGACGCACGTTCGACAAAGCCGAAGGCTGGGGCGGAAATCACGCTTGGGGACCGGCATTCGTCCTTACCCACCACATCCCCGCCGGATGGCCGGGACCCAACTCGACAGTCCACTTCGTGACCGACGGCATCGAAAGCGCCGTGAACCAGGCCAAAGCCGCCGCCGCCGGGAAGTCCGTTGGCGTCCACGGCGCGGACACCATCCAGCAGTGCCTGAATGCTGGGCTCCTCGACGAAATCTCCATCGACATCGCGGCGGTACTTCTTGGCTCTGGAGTTCGACTCTTCGACCGCCTCGCCGGCACGCCAGTCGTTCTTGGCAACCCGACGGTGATCCCGGGCGTCGGCGTTACACACGTGCGCTACCCGGTACGCAAGGCGTCGTCCTGCGCGACACCCCTTCTCGCCCGGTGGTGAGCTTCGTCTCGGTGAGACATTCACGCGCGAAGGCCCCAACGACGTTCTCCACGAGTAGTGGGCGTGGAGCGAGGCGCATCGCAAACGTGGTCGTCGCATGATAGGTGGGCGGTGAAATACAACCCCGACATCGCGCCCGACCCCGCCCGTTGGCTCGACAGCGACGAAGGGGCGCGCGTCCACGCAATACGTGAGTATCACAAGAAGGCAAGGGAACCGGTCGGCCAGAATCAAAATCTGCACGCTGCTATTCACGCGGTGGTGGAGAATCAGCTCGCTGAAGGGCACGCCGCCGCCACCGCCACCTTGTCACGGCTCATTTCAGAAGGTCTCGACCGACATGATGCAATCCACGCAATCGGTGCGATCGTGGCTGCGGAGATGTTCGACATGATAAAGCACCAGGCGACTCATGATCCCGAGCAATATGCTCGCAAACTTCGAGCTCTTACTGCAGCACGCTGGCGTGCCGGGTCCGTGTAAGGGTGCGCCCACAATCGGGGGCCGCCCAACCACGGCTTGGAGCAGACGGCACATAGTCTTCGGTAGGCCATGAGACAATTGGAACGTGAGGCTAGCCTTCGTGCGCGGCTCAGCCGTGCCGCTGCTCAAGCCGAGTGTTGGCCGGGTGACCTACGAAATGATGGAGGCAGCGTGGCGGCCGCCGGCGCGGACGGGAGCGAGGCCTGATTGGATGGAACCCTTCGCCCGGATGATCGGTCGATTCGAGCCCGTGACGTGAGGCGTCCCAACACCGAGTGACCGAGGGGACGGGGGCCGACGGCGGTAAGCGTGTGGTGCGGCGAAAGCCGCTACCTCCGGAGCGGCCACGCCGCTCGGCGCGAGTTGTGATCCGGACACAGATGAGGGCAACCGAGGCCGAAGCATCACGTCAGCTCGTCCCCAACCAAGAGAACGATTAGGGACGCTCGCCTTCCTTGATGACGGAGCAGAGCTTGGATCTCGGTGCGTTTTCGAGCAAGCGCGGCTAGGACGCCGAGAGCTACCTCTTGGCTCGCCAGAGCGAGGTTGCGGGCGGTCTCGAATCCAGGCTATATGGCGCTGTGAAGGAGTGGGTCGCTCGAGAGTGGCCTTTCAAGAAAGCGGCTTTCCCTGGCCGCGACATCGAGTGGGACGCCTGGAACAAGATCCCGGAGGAGAAGCGCTAACCGCCATGACCGTCTCCGTTTTCGTCGGCGCCAGCGTCGATGGCTTCATCGCGCGATCGAACCACGACCTCGACTGGCTCCCCGCCGACGGCGGGGAGCCCCATGGCTACGAGGAGTTCATCGCCACCGTCGATGCGATCGTCATCGGCCGCAAAACGTTCGACAAAGTCCTGACCTTTGGTGCCTGGCCGTATGGCGACAAGCGGGTGGTGGTCCTCAGCCGCCGGCCCGTGGACCTGTCCGCCGTCGTGGGAGGCGTCGTGGAACAGATGGGCGGGGAGCCGGCCGAGATCGTTTCCCGGCTCGCGGAGAGCGGCGCCCATCACCTCTACGTCGACGGCGGCGTCACCATTCAAGAGTTCCTGCGCGCGGGGCTGGTGGATCGCCTCGTCATCACGCGCGTGCCCGTGCTCATCGGGGACGGGATTCCTCTTTTCGGCAGCCTGCCGCACGACGTTCGGCTCCGTCACGTCGCGACCCGGCACTTTCCGAGCGGCCTCGTCCAGAGCGAGTATCGGGTCGAAACAGCCCGGGAGCAGTAGCGACGGGGAACTCCCTCCCCCTATAATCGAATCACATACACCAACGATTCCGCTCCGTCTGATCGAACACGCTCGTCTGAAAGGAGCCGCCTGTGATCGCTGGTCTCGTGTTTCTCGGCCTCGTCGTCGCCTTCGTCCTTTTCCTCGTCGGCATCTACAACAGCCTCGTCACGCTGAGGAACCGCTTCAAGAACGCTTTCTCCCAGATCGACGTTCAGCTCAAGAGACGCTACGACCTCATTCCAAATCTGGTCGAGACGGCGAAAGCCTATATGAAGCATGAACGGGAGACGCTGGAAGCGGTGATCCAGGCACGTGGCCAGGCGGTGACCGCTGAAGGGCGAGCGGCCGCGAACCCGAGCGACGCGAGCGCCATGAAGGGGCTCATGGGAGCTGAGGCGGCGCTCTCCGGCGCCCTCGGGCGTCTCTTCGCCCTCATGGAGTCCTACCCCGACCTCAAGGCGAACCAGAACATGATGCAGCTCTCAGAAGAGTTGACGTCGACTGAGAATCGAGTCGCGTTCGCGCGCCAGGCGTACAACGACGCGGTCACGGACTACAACAACGGCAGGGAGAAGTTTCCGAACGTGCTGATCGCAAACAGCATGGGTTTCACGCAGGCCCTCCTTTTCGAGGTGGAGTCGAAGGAGGAGCGGCAAGCCCCCAAGGTGAAATTCTAGCTTGGATTTTTTCCAACAGCAGGACCGGGCTCACAAGGCGAGCCGTATACTGCTTCTCTACTTCGCGCTCGCGGTCGTCGCCATCATCTTGAGCGTTCATCTCGCGGTGAGCTTCCTCTTGATGTGGGTCTCTTCGACGGGAGCCGCACCTTTCGACTGGTGGAAGCTCGACCGCTTCGTGGTGCTCGCCGGAGGAGCTCTCCTCGTGATCGCCGCCGGAAGCCTTTACAAGATCCACCGACTCTCCGACGGCGGACATACCGTCGCGCGCCTCCTCGGCGGGCGGCCCGTCAATCCCAACACGATGGACCCGGCGGAGCGGCGACTCCTGAACGTCGTCGAAGAGATGGCCATCGCCGCCGGGCTCCCCGTTCCCACCGTCTATCTCCTCGACCACGAGGAAGGGATCAACGCTTTCGCCGCTGGATTCAGCCCTCAGGACGCGGTCCTGGGCGTGACCCGAGGCACGATGCGAATCCTGAACCGCGAGGAGCTCCAGGGAGTCATCGCCCACGAGTTCTCCCACATCTTCAACGGGGACATGAGACTGAACCTGCGGCTCATGGGAGTCCTCCACGGGATTCTGGTCATCGCCCTCGTCGGGTACTTCATCTTGAGGTCCACGGTACGGGCGGCGGCGCGGAGCCGCAAGGGCGGGGCCGCGATTCTTGCCTTGCCCCTGATAGGCGTTGCCCTCATCGCCATCGGATACGTCGGTGTCTTCTTCGGCCGGGTGATCAAGAGCGCGGTCTCACGACAGCGCGAGTTCCTCGCGGACGCCTCCGCCGTCCAGTTCACCCGCAACCCCCTCGGGGTCGCGGGCGCCCTCAAGAAGATCGGCGGGCTCGCCCAGGGCTCTCTCATCATGAGCCCTCACGCGGAGCAGGTGAGCCACTTCTTTTTTTCCGACGGCAAGCTCGGAAAGGTGCGCATGGCCCTCGCGGGAGGGAGCTCTTTCGATTTTCTCGAGACGCACCCGCCTCTCGCCGAGCGCATCCGCCGCATCGACCGGAGCTGGAACGGGGCCTATCCCGAGGTCGAGCCCCGCGACACCGCCGATTTCGAGCCGATGCCCGATA
>Ga0187893_10001011_pt1 | contig 70217 bp, 60 predicted proteins | sample MA1701074metaG_FD_139574 | JGI IMG/M metagenome (GOLD analysis project Ga0187893, IMG submission 139574) | White microbial mat communities from a basaltic lava cave in the Kipuka Kanohina Cave System on the Island of Hawaii, USA - MA170107-4 metaG ...
GCTGGCCCTCGCGGGACGCGACGAGCCGCGCGACTTCGTGGACATCCTCTTCGCGCACCGCACCATCCTCCCACTCGCCGGGCTGTGCTGGGCCGCCGCGGGCAAGGACCCGGGGTTCACGCCGCTCTCGCTGCTGGAGCTCCTCAAGCGCCGCGGCCGCTACCGCCCGGAGGATTTCGCGCGCCTGCACCTCGCCGAGCCGTTCGACCTGGTGGCGGCCAAGCAGCGGTGGCTGAAGGCACTCGAGGATGCGGAGGCGTTCGTGCGCGACCGTCCGCCCGACGAGGCGGGATGCCTCTACTACGACCAGCGCGAGCGGCGGTTCGTGGTCCCGGTCGCCGGCCGGGCACTCGAAACCCAGGGCATCGTCCCGCACTTCGGAGCGCCGGGAGGCGTTGTGCCCCGCGTCGCGGATCAACGCCTCGAGACGCCAGGACAGACCTAACCAGGACCCGTCGCCGGTTTACCGGCAGTCTTTGGCCAAGCCGGGGCCTTGGCCCCATGCGCCCGAAAGCCATCTCGAAGCGAACAGACCCATGGCCGGCTCGAATCACACGGGCTCGAACCCCGCGACGATTCGCGCCGCGCCGCCGCGATTGCGGTTACGCTATCGCCGAGCGTAAGCTGTAGCGTGGCACCGACCCGCAGGTCGGATGCCCGTTACCGCCAAGCTGTCCAGAGCCTTCTACGCCAAACTCGGCGACGAGGTCGCGAACGAGCTCGTGGACTGGTTCAACACGGTTGACCTCTCTTACCGCGCCGAATTCCGCGAGATGTTTGAGACGCACTTCTCGCGGTTCGAGGCCCGGCTCGCCCAACTCTCGGCGGAACTGCGGGCCGACATGGCACAGCTTTCGGCCGAGCTACGGGCCGAGATGGCGCAGCTTCGTTCCGACAACGGAAACGACCTCGCCCGGGCGCGTTCAGAGGGTCGGTCCGACCTCGCCCAGTTCCGCGTCGAGTTCACCGACCGCATCAACCAGCTCGAGAGCCGGATGTTCTGGTTGATGTTCAAGTACTGGGTCGGGTCCGTCGCCGCCACCATCGGCATCGTCCTGGGGGCAAAGCAGCTCCTCGGCTGACGCCCGGGGGTGAGCCCGGCCTCGCACGGCTCGCGTGCATAGGTCCATGCGATGCGTGAATCGGGTTACCGCGGCGGCCCGCACGGCCGCTACCGTGACCCGTGCGCCGCCGACCTTGCCAACCCTCAGCCGCCGAGCCGACCTTATGGGCATGGCCGCCCCGACGTTCTTCACCGCCGAGATGGTGCTTGCCCTCCCCGCCGACGGGAACCGGTACGAGACCGTCCACGGAGAGCTGCTCGTGACGCCCTCGCCGCGCGAGCTGCACCAGCGCGTCGTGACCCGCCTGGTGCATGCGCTGGCGTCCTACCTCGAGGAGTATCCCGTCGGGGTGGTGTACGCCTCGCCCGCCGACATCTCCTGGGGCCCGGACATCCTCGTGCAGCCCGACGTCTTCGTCGCCGCCCGCGCGGAAGCCCGCACCGGCGATTGGAAGCGGATCCGGACGCTCCATCTCGCGATCGAGGTTCGCAGCCCCTCGACCGGCCGCGCCGACCGGTTCACCAAGCGCCGCCTCTACCAGGAAGTGGGCGTGCCGCTCTACTGGGCCGTGGATCCCGATGAGCGCGTGGCCGAGGTCTGGACACCGGGCGATGCCCTCCCGCTCGTGGTCCGCGACGCGCTGGTCTGGGCGCCGCCCGACGCGGCTGCACCCTTCACGCTCGGCCTCGCGCACCTGCTCCGCCCCGTCTGACGCGTAGGCCGCGCCTGGACCGCCGAAGAGTTCCGTAGCCGGATCGACCCTGCTTCCCGAGAAGCTCGAAGTCTTCCACGGCAAGCTCCTCTACAGGGAAAACAACGGGGCGGGGGGTTGCCCCCCCCGCCCCTGATGCTCGCGCCGCGGATGACCTAGCGGCGGTACGGACGCTTCTTGTTGCCCCGGCGATCGCGGCGCTCGAGCTCCACCAGGATCGCTCCCGGCGTCGGGGTGCAGCCGCAGACGCGGGCGTGCTCCTCGTGCCAGCGGATTTTCTGCTCCAGGGTCGCCTGCCGCGGCTCGGGGTGCTCGCTGTGCCACTCCTGGTTCATCGCCACGGTGTGCGGGTCTCCTTCAGGCGGTGATCTTCACCACGTTGTCGGCGGCCGGGCCCTTCTGGCCCTGCACGATGTCGAACTCGACCGTGTCGCCCTCTGCCAGGCTCTTGAACCCCTCGGCCTGAATCGCCGAATGATGCACGAAGCAGTCCTTCTGGCCGCCTTCCGGCGTGATGAACCCGAACCCCTTCGCGTCGTTGAACCACTTCACTTTGCCTCTGGTGCGCATGCGGTGCTGCTCCTTGGTGTTCGTGATCGCGCCCTCACGATGGGCCGGTCCCCGCGGCGGACGGTCATTCGCCGTCCCGGCGGGCACCGTACAGGTGAGCCGAAGGGGGCCGGCGTGCAGGAAGCCAACCCCCTCCCGGTGTCCTTGGCATGCGCGATGCCGCATCGCCGCGCGCATCGCTGTCCTGAAGCTACCCCGGCAGACCCGACCTCACAACCGCCGCGCCTAGGGCCAGATCCCCCGCACCTCCGTCACGTGGGCCACCCGGCCCAGCGCCAGCACGTACGCGGCGGTCCGGGGGTCCAGCTTCTGCCGCTCGGCGATGTCGAACACGGTATGGAACGCGCTGATCATCTTCTTCTTGAGCTTGGCCTCCACGGTCTCGCCGTCCCACTGCTCGTCCTGGATGTTCTGGACCCACTCGTAGTAGGACACCGTCACGCCGCCGCCGTTGGCCAGGATGTCGGGGATCACCGTGATACCGCGGCGGTGGAGGACTTCGTCGGCGGCCGGGGTCGTAGGGCCGTTGGCGGCCTCGGCCACGATCCGGGCGCGGATCCGCCCCGCGTTCTCGGCAGTGATCTGGTTCTCGAGCGCGGCGGGGATAAGGATGTCGCAGTCGGTCTCGAGCAGCTCGGCCTGCCCGATCGCGGTGGTGCCGGGGAAGCCGGCCACGCTCCCGGTGCGTTCCTTGTGGGCGAGCAGGGCCGTGACGTCGAGCCCCGCGGCCTTCGCGACGCCGCCGCGCGAGTCGCTCACCGCGACGACGGTCGCGCCCGCCGCGTGACAGAACGCGGCGGCATGCGCGCCGGCGTTGCCGAACCCCTGGATCGCCACCCGGGCCTGCGCCAGCGCGCGGACCCCGTCGGCGCGCCCGCGGCCGATGGCCTCCTCGATGCAGAACACGCAGCCCCGCGCCGTCGCGGTCGCGCGCCCGAGCGAGCCGCCCAGCTCGATCGGCTTGCCCGTGACCACCGGGAGGTTGTTCTGCCCTTTGTGCATCATGTCGTAGGTGTCGTAGATCCACGCCATCGTCGTGGCGTCGGTGTACACGTCGGGCGCCGGGATGTCGATCATCGGCCCGATGGCGTTGCCGAGCTGGTGCACGTACCGGCGCGTGATCCCGCGCTTCTCGTCGGTCGACAGCTGCTTGGGGTCGCAGATCACCCCGCCCTTGGCGCCGCCGAACGGGATGTCCATCACCGCGGTCTTCCAGGTCATCCACGCGGCCAGCGCCTTGACCTCGTCTTCCGTGACGCCGGGATGGTAGCGGATGCCGCCCTTGAACGGGCCGCGCGCGTTGTTGTGCTGCACCCGGTAGCCCGTGAACACGCGGATCGCCCCGTCGTCCATCCGGACCGGGAAGTCGATGCGGATCGTGCGCTCCGGCCGCGAGATGTTCTCGAGCAGCCCCGCGCTCACCGTGACGGACCGCGCCGCGCGGGCGAACTGGGCCTGGGCGATGTGGAACGGGTTGAGGTCTTCCATGGGATGATTCTCCCCGCGCCGGCGGGACGTGTCAAATGGCCCGGTCCGGCTTCTCAGCGCCCGGCCGGCACGACCCGCAGGATCCGCCCGTCGTCGGCGTCGGTCACGAGGTAGAGGTATCCGTCCGGCCCCTGCTGGACGTCGCGGATTCGCTCGTTCAGCTCGCCCAGGTAGCGCTCCTCCAGCGTGACCCGCCCGTTCTCGATCACCAGGCGCACCAGCGCCTGGGAGGCCAGGCCGCCGATGAGCAGGCTGCCGCGCCAGCCGGGGTACACGTCGCCGGTGTAGAACGCCGCGCCTGATGGCGCGATCACCGGGTCCCAGTAGTAGACCGGCTGCTCCATGCCGTCGCGGGCGGTGCCCTCGCCGATGCGGAGGCCCGAGTAGTCGCGGCCGTAGGTGATGACGGGCCAGCCGTAGTTGCGACCGGCGCGCGGGGCGTTCAACTCGTCGCCGCCCCGGGCGCCGTGCTCGACCGTCCACAGCTGGCCGGTCTCGGGGTGCAGGGCGGCCGCCTGGACGTTGCGGTGCCCGTAGGACCAGATCTCGGGCTGGGCGTCGGCGCGGCCGGCGAACGGATTGTCGCGCGGGATCGAGCCGTCGGGGTTGATGCGGACGATCTTGCCGATTCCCTGGCTGAGGTCCTGGGCGCGACCGCGGTACTCCCTGGCCTGGCGGTCGCCCTGCGTGACGAACAGCGTGCCGTCGCGGCCGAACACGAGGCGCGAGCCGAAGTGTGCCGCGCTCTGCACCTTGGGGCGCTGCCGGTAGATCACGGTGACGGTCTCGAGCCCGGCGTCGCCTAACCGTCCGCGCGCGACCGCCGTGCCCGCGGCGCCGTCGTCGGCGGGCTCCGCGTAGGAGAGGTAGACGAGCCGGTTGGCGGCGAAGTCCGGATCGAGCGCGACGTCGAGCAGGCCGCCCTGGCCGCGGGCCGCGACCGCGGGCACGCCGGCCAGCGGCGCCGAGAGGGTCGCGCCGTCGCGGCTCACGAGCCGCAGGCGCCCCGGCCGCTCCGTGACCAGGGCGCGGCCGTCGGGCAGGAACGCGAGGGCCCACGGGTGCTCGAGCCCGCGCGCGAACGTCTCGGCGCGGACCACGCCCGCGGTGGAGGCCGGGGTGGGGGAGCGTTGCGCCGCGCCGTCGCCCTGCGCCCGCGCGCCGGAGTCGGCGGCGCAGGCCAGCGCGCCGGTCAGGGACAGGAAGCACAGCACGCTGATCCGCATCGGCCCGCCCGTGGCTGGGGAGGTCTCACCGGCGTCCAGCCCGGGGCGGAAATCTGCCGTATATTGGTCGCGCCCTCAACCGAGCCAGAGCATGATCGACCTGCTGACGCGTGCCAACAGCTGGCTCAACGGCCTGGTGTGGGGCCCGCCGATGCTGCTGCTCCTCGTGGGCACCGGCGTGCTGCTCACGGTCCTCACCGGCGCGGTCCAGTTCCGCTATCTCGGTCGGGCGCTCCGCGAGGTCCTGGGCAAGCTGACCCAGAAGGGAACCGGCGCCGGCACGGTCACGCCGTTCCAGGCCGTCGCCACCGCTCTGGCCTCCACCGTCGGCGTGGGCAACATCGCCGGCGTCGCCACCGCCATCGTCCTCGGCGGGCCGGGCGCCCTGTTCTGGCTCTGGGTGTCCGGCGTCCTCGGCATGTGCACCAAGTACGCCGAGATCGTCGTCGCGCTCCACTACCGCGAGCCGGACGCCGCGGGCACCATGCGCGGCGGCGCCATGTACACGCTGAAAAACGGCCTCAAGCTGCCCTGGCTCGGCGCGATCTTCGCCCTGCTCACCGCGCTCGCCGCGTTCGGGATCGGCAACATGGTGCAGGCCAACTCGGTGGCCGACAGCCTGCGCGAGACCTTCGACATCCCGCCATGGCTCGTGGGCATCGTCCTGGTGGTCATCACCGGCGCGGTGATCCTGGGCGGCCTCAAGCGGATCGCCGACTTCACCTCGATCCTCGTGCCGTTCATGAGCCTGCTGTACCTCGGCGGAGGGCTCGTCATCCTCGTCACGCACCTCGGCGAGATTCCCCACGCCATCCGCCTGGTGCTCGACGGCGCCTTCACCGGCACCGCGGCGACCGGCGGGTTCGCGGGCAGCACGGTGATGCTGGCGATGCGCTACGGCATCGCGCGCGGCTTGTTCTCCAACGAGGCCGGGCTCGGCAGCGCCCCCATGGTCCACGCCGCCGCCACCACCGACCACCCGGCCCGGCAGGGCCTGTACGGCATCTTCGAAGTGTTCGTGGACACGGTGCTCATCTGCTCGACCACCGGCCTGGTGATCCTCGTGACCCGCACGTGGGACAGCGGCGCCACGGGCGCCGCCCTCTCGGCCCGCGCGTTCGAGACCGGGCTGCCCGGCGTGTGGGGCGACCTGGTCGTGACCACCGGCCTGGTGCTGTTCGCGTTCTCGACGATCATCGGCTGGAGCTACTACGGGGAGACCGGCATCGTCTACCTGCTCGGCGCCCGCGCGGCCGTTCCGTACCGGCTGGTGTGGCTCGTATTCATCTTCCTCGGTGCGGTGGGCTCGCTGCACCTGGTGTGGGACATCGCCGACACGCTCAATGGCCTGATGGCGATTCCCAACCTGATTTCGGTGCTGTGGTCCGTCCCGCTGCTGCTCAGGCTGACCCGCGAGTTCTTCAGGACCCCGCCGCCGCCGGCGCCGGTGTAACCCTTGCCAGCTTCGGGTGGCCTCCCTACCGTGGGCTGACTCCAGCCACGGCTCCCGTCACGGCCACACCCGCCGAGCCGGCCGCGCCCCGTCCCAAGGGCCCCGGCACCAGCCACAAGTCCATGGAGCTGGTCCGCGGTCTCTACCAGCGGATGCGGCTCGTCAACCGGATCTATCGCGCGCTCGCCGCGGTGGCGATCCTCGGCGTCATCGGCCTCGCCGCCCGCCTCGCCTACGTCGGCCGCCGCCTCGAGTCCATGCGCCGCCAGGCCGCGGACGTGTTCTACCAGCTGAAGGCGCTGGAGCTGGAGGTCGCGCGGCTCGCCGTGGACGCGCCGCAGCGCCGCGAGCACCTGGACCGCCGGGCGGGCCTCGTGGCCGTGTACGACGAGTGGCTCCGCCGCATCGACGAGACCAGCCGCGGCCCCGCGGACGAGCGCGCGATTCGCGCCGCCGTGGCCCGGCTCGGCGAAGTGCCGGTGCTGGCAAGCGACCCGTTCATCGCCGACGTCCGCGCGCGCGTGGCCGAGTGGCGCCGCACGGCGGACTTCTCCACCACGGTGCGCGGGGCGGCCGAGCGGCGCGTGCTCGCGCGGATCGAGTCGGTGCTGGTGGAGAGCGGGTTGCCGCGCGAGCTGGTGTGGGTCGCGTTCCAGGAGAGCCGGTTCGACCCGCGCGCGGTGGGGCCGCCGACCCGGTTCGGCATCGCGAAAGGCATGTGGCAGATCATCCCGGCCACCGCCCGGCAGTACGGCCTGCGCACCGGGCCGCTGGTGGGCGAAGCGCGCTACGATCCGCAGGACCAGCGCCACGACGTGGAGCGCTCGACGCGCGCCGCGGTGCGCTACGTGGCCGATCTCTACCTCCTCGACGCCCAGGGCTCGGGGCTCCTGGTGATGGCGTGCTATAACGCCGGCCAGACGCGGGTGCTGCGGCTGGTGCGCCAGCTCCCCGCCACGCCGCGCGACCGCAACTTCTGGCGGCTGCTCGAGCGCCACCGCGCCCGGATTCCCGACGAGACCTACGGCTACGTGGTGGGCATCGTCGCGGCCGCCGCCGCGGCCGCCGAGCCGGCGGCGTTCGGCCTGCCGCGCTGAACGGACTCCCGACCCTGTCCGCTCCGCGGCGTCTCCGGCTGAAGCCGGGGCTCGGCAGAAGACTGCCGCTGCAGCGGCAGCGTGGTCGGCGCGTCTGGCGTTCCCCGGGCCCGGCGCGCACTTTCTTCCCCCTCCCGCCCCACCGCCGAGTCGCAAGGAGAGCGCGATGACGACACCCACGTTCCGGGACCGCCTGCGCTACCGGTTCGACAACTTCATGGCGCGCGGCACCATCGCCCTGATCGCCGGTCTCGGCGTGATCTCGGCGGCCGTCGTCGGGATCGCCGCGGTGGCCATCGTGATGAGCGGCGCCCGGCAGCACGGGGCCGCGGGGCCCATCGGTCCGGCCGAGGCTGCCTGGGAGAGTCTGGTCCGCACGCTCGATCCGGGCACGATGGGCCAGGATACCGGCTGGCGGTTCCGGTTCATCATGCTGTTCGCGACGCTGGGCGGCGTGTTCGTGATCAGCGCCCTCATCGGCGTGCTCAACAACGCCCTCTACACCAAGCTCGGCGAGCTGCGCAAGGGCCGCTCCCGCGTGATCGAGTCGGGCCACACGGTGATCCTCGGCTGGTCGCAGCAGGTGTTCTCGATCATCGCCGAGCTGGTGCAGGCGAACGCGAACCAGCGCGACCCCTGCATCGTGATCCTCGGCGAGAAGGACCGGATCGAGATGGAAACCGGGATCCGCGACAACGTGGGTTCCACCGGCCGCACCCGGATCGTGTGCCGCCACGGCAGCCCGATCGGCCTGGGCGACCTCGACATCGTGAGCCTCCACTCCGCCCGTTCGATCATCGTGCTCTCGCCCGAGGACGGCGACCCCGACACGGGCGTGATCAAGACGGTGCTCGCCATCACCAACAACCCCGGACGCAAGGTCGAGCCGTACCACATCGTCGCGGAGATCACCGACCCCCGGAACCTCGAGGCCGCGCGGATGGTGGGGAAGGACGAGCTGGAGCTGGTGCTCACCGGCAACCTGGTGTCGCGGATCATCGCGCAGACCTGCCGGCAGAGCGGCCTCTCGGTGGTGTACACCGAGCTGCTCGACTTCGGCGGCGACGAGATCTACTTCAAGAGCGAGCCCAGCCTCACGGGCCGGACCTTCGGCGAGGCGTTGTTCGCCTACGAGGACTCGGCGGTGATCGGCCTGCGCACCGCCCAGGGCCCGCGGCTCAACCCGCCGATGGACACCCGCATCGCGCCCGGCGACCAGATCATCGCGGTGTCGGAGGACGACGACACGATCCGCGTCTCCGGCCCGGGCGAGCGGGGCGTCGCCCGCGACGCCCTGCGGTTGCGCCGGCCCACCCAGGCCACGGCCGAGCGCACCCTGATCCTGGGCTGGAACTGGCGCGCCCCGGCCATCATCCAGGAGCTGGACCACTACGTGGCGGCGGGGTCGTCCGTCACGGTCGTGGCCGACGTGCCGAACATGGACCGGGCTGCCGCGACCCGCGACGCCGGCGCCCGGAACCAGGCCGTGGCCTACGAGACGGGCGACACCGCCGACCGCCGCACGCTCGAGGCCCTGCGGATCGAAACCTACAAGCACGTGATCGTGCTCGCCTACGACCACGTCGAGCCCCAGCAGGCCGACGCCCGCACGCTCGTGACGCTGCTCCACCTGCGCGACATCGCCGACCGGTTCGGCCACCCGTTCTCGATCGTCAGCGAGATGCTGGACGTGCGCAACCGCGCCCTGGCCGAGGTGACGAAGGCCGACGACTTCATCGTGAGCGACAAGCTGGTGAGCCTGATGCTGGCGCAGATCTCGGAGAACAAGGAGCTGAACGCGGTGTTCACCGACATCTTCGACCCGGAAGGGTCGGAGATCTACCTCAAGCTGGCGGCGAACTACGTGGTGATCGGCGAGCCGGTGAACTTCTACACCGTGGTCGAGGCCGCGCGGCTGCGGGGCGAGGTGGCGATCGGATACCGGATCACGGCGCTCGCCAACGACGCGAGCCGGGCCTACGGCGTGGCCGTGAACCCCGACAAGTCCCAGCCGATCACGTTCGCGGAATGGGACCGGATCATCGTGCTGGCCGAGAACTAGCCGTCGGTGTTGATCTGCCGGATCAGCTCGGCCTTCGCCGCCTCGGCCTTGTCGTTGTCGAGCTGGCAGGTGCCCGCGGCGTCGTGCCCGCCGCCGCCGTACGTCAGGGCCAGGTTGCCGATGTGCGTCTTCGACGTGCGGTTGAGGATGGACTTTCCGATCGCGAACACCGTGTTCTGCTTGTTGCGGCCCCACATCACGTGCATCGAGACGTTGCAGCCGGGATACAGCGCGTACACCACGAACCGATTGCCGGCGTAGATCGTCTCCTCCTGTCGCAGGTCCACCTCGATCAGGTTCTGGTGGACCTTGCCGCAGCGCTTGAGCTGCGCCTGGAACGGCGCCTCGTGCTCGCGGTACAGCGCCACCCGCTCCGCCACATCCGGCAGCTCGAGGATCGCCTCCACCGGCTGCCGCCCGCAGTGTTCCACGAGCGCCATCATCAGCTGGTAGTTCGACACGCCGAAGTTCTTGAACCGGCCGAGGCCGGTGCGGGAATCCATCAGGAAGCCGAGCAGGATCCAGCCCTGCGGATTCAGGATCTCGTCGTTCGAGAACCGCGCCGAGTCCACCTGGTCCACGGCCGCCAGCAACCCCTCCGAGACCGACGGGAACGCCGACTTGCCGCCGAAGTGCTTGTACACCACGTGCGTGGCCGAGGGCGCCGAGGGGTCGAGCACCAGGTTCTTCGGCGTCTTCCCGCCCATGCGCTCCGTCTCGCTGGCGTGGTGGTCGAACGCGAGGTGCGCGCGCGGCGAGTAGGGCAGGTTGGTCGTGATGTCGCCGTCGGTGATGTCCACCTTCCCGTCCTGCACGTCCTTGGGGTGCACGAACAGGATGTCGGCGATGAGCCCCTTGCTTTTGAGCAGCGCGGCCGAGGCGATGCCGTCGAAATCGCTGCGGGTCACGAGGCGGTATTGCCGGTCGGCCACGGGGCGGTCCTTGCTGGGGGGCGATCCCATCGCGAGCAAGAACGATACCGCGAACGTGCGCTTCCCGCCTCTTTCCCCAGTCAGGGCCTCACGCGGTGGGCTCCGCGGCCAGCTCGGACAGCCGCTCCACGAGGCGCACGGTCGCGAACGTGTCCCGCTCGCAGTACGCCAGCAGGTCGCGCCGCGTCTTCTCGCGCTGGGGGACGGGAATGCGGCCCGAAACGAACAGCAGCCGCGCGATCTCGACGCTCGCCACCCGCCCGTCCACGATCACGAGATCGTCGTAGCTGAGGTCCTCCACCAGCGGGTGCAGGATGTCCTTGAGCGAGAAGCTGCCCCGGAAGTCCGGGTGGTACACGTGGTTCTCGACCGCCGGCTTGAGGTCCCACAGCTTGTCACGCAGCTCCAGCAGCTCGCCGGCCAGGTGCGGAAGCCGCTCGGCCAGCTCCTTGATGCGGGTGCCCTCGAACGCCGAGTACACCACGACGCGGTCGCTCCCGCTCGTGGCCTCGAGCATCGCGCGCGCCAGCGGCTCGCGCGGGTCGTCGGGCGGGTCGTCGGGGTCGAGCGGTCCTTCGGCGAGGAACTGCGCGTGCGCGTACCCGCCGCCCGGCCGGGCCTCGTGGTAGCTGAACTGCGCCGCGGCGTGGCGCCACGGGCCGAGGCCGTCCCACGCGGGGATGGCGCGGCCGACGGTCTCGAAGTCGAGGAACCCGAGCCGGTCGGCCCCGAGCGCCGGCGCCAGGGCGTCGGCCAGGCTGCGCTCGACGATCAGCCGCCGCTCGCGCTGCGCGCGCAGCTGGCGCTTCTGCTTGTCGTTGAGCTTCTGGCCGGCGGGGATGTCCGCCATCCGGTGCACGCCCTTCTGCATCCATTCGATGGTGCGTTTCGGGCCGACGTTCCAGAGGTTGCTGATGTGATCGGTGTCCTGCGGCCAGCAGCGGGCCAGGAACACGCACGGCTTGTCGCTGCCGCGGAACCAGCAGTGCGCCCCCACCGGGGTGCCGGGCAGCGGGCCCCTCAGGGTCTCGAGGTATTCGGCGATGCGGCGCGGCACGTCGGGCACGAGCGCCTCGACCGCCTCCGTCACGTCGCTGCGCTGCAGCAGCGCGCCCTGGTCGGGGTGCCGGAAGTCCTTGTTGAGGTGCATGACCTCGATGCGGTTGACCACGAGGCCGGCGCGCCGGGCGACGTGGACCTGCACCGCGAGATCGGGGAGGTGGTAGTCCTTCACCTCCGATGACGACTTCACTTCGATGAGCGTCCAGCCGTCCCGGTTGCGCTCCAGCACGTCCACCGCGCAGAACACGCCGCCCTCCTCGAAGCAGGCCTCGAAGATCGCGGGGGCGGCCGACGCCAGAGCCTCGCGGGTGCGCGCGAGCCGGCCGCGGTCGTGGTGGCCGCCCTCGATGAGCACGCCGCCCGGCCATTCCTCGAGCGCCCGCCCGCCGACCTGCTTGCCCTGGTCGAACAGGTCTCGGAGTACGGCGTCGGGCTGCAGCTCGGGTGCGTCCTTCTCGTGGACGGTCCACCACAGCAGCTTGTGGCACTGCCAGCCCGCGACGAAGCGGGACTTGGAGAGGCCGGGGGAGGGCGAGTTGGTCGTCACGGGGCTAATCTGGCCGCCCCCTGTGACAATGGCCACGGCGGCCGCCGGGAGCGCGCGGAAACAGCCCTGTCCCGCGCTATTGCGGTTCTCGGCCCGCCGAGCTTACGGTGTAACGTGGCCCCCGAACCGGGAGGCCCGATGCCGATCACCGCGAAGCTCTCGAAGCAGTTCTACGACCGGCTGGGCAACGATGTCGCGAACGAGCTGGCGGACTGGTTGAACGCCGTGGACACGAGCTACCGGCAGGAATTCCGGGAGCTGTTCGAAGCCCACTTCGGACGCCTGACCGCGGACATGCGCGAGCTCGAGACCCGCATGGAGTCGAGAATGGCCCGGCTGGTCACGGAGCTGCGGTTTGAGACCGACCGGAAGCTCGACGTCCTGCGTGCCGACGTGGGCACGCTGCGGGTCGAGCTCGCGAACCGCGACAAGTCCCTGATTCGGTGGATGTTCGGCTTCTGGATCGGCTCCTGGGCGATGACGGCCGGAACGATGGTCGCGCTCTGGCAGCTCAGTCGCCTGTTCGCCCGCTAGTCCGCTTCCCCCGCCACCGACCGTCACACCCCCGCCGCACGTTCGTGGGCGTGGAGACCTGCGCCACCGACCCCGCCCTGACCGCCCTGGTCGGCTTTCTGGGCGGACTTCTCGTCGCCTGGGTGCCACGCCGGCCCCCGCCCCCGCCCAGGGACTGATGCCCTTGCGACCCCACGCGGCCCGGCCGCAGGTTAGGTGAATGATGGCCTCCAAGGCCGCGCGCTGGCTCGACCTCATCGCCTACCTGCTGCAGCACCGCTATCCGGTGACCCGGGAGCAGATCCTCGAGCACGTGGGCGAGTACCGGCGGGACCTGCGCGATGCCGCCGGCCGGCGCGAGCGGGAGTCGCTGCGCCGCAAGTTCGAGCGCGACAAGGACGAGCTGCGCGGGCTCGGCATCGAGATCGAGACGGTGCCGCTGGCCGGCGTCGAGGGCGACGAGCCCGCGTCCGGCTACCGGCTGCGCGAGCGCGACGTCTACCTCCCGTACCTCGAGCTGCGCGAGGGCGGCGGCCCCGCGGAGCGGCCGTACCCGGGGCTGCTGCGGCTGGCGCTGACCCGCGAGGAGGTCGCGCTCCTGGGTCGCGCCACGGCGCGTGTCGCCGCGCTCGAGGGGTCGCCGCTGGCGGGCGCCGCCGCGACGGCCCGGCGCAAACTCTCGTTCGACCTCCCGCTCCCGATGGCCGCGGTCGAGCGGCTGCTCTCGCAGCCCCTCGCCGGCGACGCAGCGCGCGCGCTCGAGGCGCTCCAGCGCGCGGTCGCGGACCGCACCGCGGTCCGCTGCCGCTACTACGCCATCGGCCGCGACACCGAGGAGGACCGCGAGATCGAGCCGTGGGGCCTGTTCTTCAGCTGGAACCGCTGGTACTGCGTGGCCTGGAGCCGCGAGCGCGCCGCGCGCCGCGTGTTCCGCCTCGACCGGATGCGCCGGGTGAAGCCGCTGACCGGGGCCGCCGCGCGGTTCGCGCCGCCCGCGGATTTCTCGATCCGGGACTTCGTGGGCCGCGCGCCGTGGGAGCTGGCCGAGCGGGAGCCGGTGCGCGTCGTGGTGCGGTTCGGGTTCCCCGAATCGCGCTGGGTGCTGGCCCAGGGTATCGGCGAAACGGTCGAGGAGCTGCTCGACGACGGGGGCGCGCTGCTCGCGTTCGCGGTGAAGGACCGGGGGCCGTTCCTGCGCTGGCTGCTCACGTTCCGCGCCCCGCTCGAGGTCCGCGAGCCGGCGGACGTCGCGACCGAGTTGGCGGCGCTGCGCTCCCGCGTGGCGGCGCGCTACGCGAGGGACCCGGCGTGAGCGACACCGCCGCCGCGCACCTGGGCCGGATCGTGCAGCTGGTGGCCGAGCTGTCGCGCGACGCGCTCGCCGGCGAAGTCGGGATCCCGCTGGCCGCCCTTGCCGCGCGGCTCGGCGTGTCGCCGGAAACGGTGCAGCAGGATCTCCGCACGCTCACCGCGATCAGCGACGACGCCGAGGTCGAGTGGCTGCAGTCGCTGGCGGTGTGGCAGGAGGGCGATCGCGTGGCCGCGGTGAGCCAGGGCCCGTTCCGCCGGCCGATGCGGTTCACGCGCGAGGAGCTGCTCGCGATCCGCGTGGGCCTCGCGCTCGAAGGCGAAGCCGGGGTCGCGCTCGCGGCTCGCCTGGCGCGCGAGCTGGCCGGCCCCCCCCATCCCCCCCTCCCCCCCTCCCCCGCAGTGGGCGACACGCCGGTGCACGTCGCCGGCCTGCCGGGCGAGGGTGAGCTGCGCGTGGTCGCCCTGGCCAACCTGGCGATCGAGAACGGGCGGGTGCTGACGCTGCTGTATGCCGGGGAACGGGACTTCGCCGGCTCGCCGCGCGCCGTGGAGCCCCACCAGGTGGTCCACGCCAACGGGCGCGCCTACATCGTCGCGTGGTGCCGGCACGCCAGGGACTGGCGCCACTTCCGCGCCGACCGGGTGCTGGACGCGTCGATCGACGCCGCCGAGTTCGAGCCGCGTGCCTTTCTCGCGGTCGAGCAGCCGAAGGACCTGCTCCGCGCCGGCCAGGCCGACACCGACGACGTCGTGGTGCGCTACAGCCCGGCGGTGGCGCGCTGGCTGGCCGAGCGGCATCCCGAGGCGAAGCGGCTGCCGGACGGTGCGCTGGAGGTCACGCACCGCGTGGCCGAGCCGGCCTGGCTGGTGCGCCAGGTGCTCGGCTACGCCGATGAGGCCGAGGTCGTCGCGCCGGCGGCCTACCGCGCCGCCGTGCGGCGCGCGGTCACGGCGTAGCCGCCGGTCGGTCCGCGCGATAGGTTCACCGCCATGGCCGACCTTGCCGCCGCCCTCGCCGCCAATCGCGCCGCCGCCGCCGAGTTCCTCGCCGCCGCCGCCAGGCTCGACGCCGCGTGGTCGGTCGCGCCGGCTCCCGGCAAGTGGTCCCCAGCCCAGATCACCGAGCACCTGGCCGTGGGGCACGAAGTCACGGCGAAGGCCGTGATCGGAGCCGACTCGGGGCTCCCGAGGCTGCCGCGTCTCCTCCACCCGGTGATTCGCTGGCTCGCGTTCCGCAGGGTGCTGCGGCAGGGCCGCTTCCCGCAGATGCGGACCACGAAAGCGTTCCACCCGTTGCGCGCTCCGGCCACGCCGGCCGAAGGCCGCGCGCGGCTCGAGCAGGCGATCGCGAAGTTCGAAGCGGACATCCTGGGCTGGTCGAAAGGGCAGGACCGCACCATCGAGCACCCGGCGTTCGGCACGATAGCGCTCACCGACTACGTGCGGTACGTCGAAATCCACACGAAGCACCACCAGAAGCAAATACCGGGCGCCTAGCCGCCTAGCCGCCCAGCCGCCTAGCCGCCCAGCCGCCTAGCCGCCTAGCCGCCTAGCCGCCCAGCCGCCCAGCCGCCTCACCACCCGTCAGCTGCGGTCGCACGTTCCCGATCAGCTGCGTCGCGAGGCTCGCCAGCCGGTCCATCAGGTCGGCCAGCCGCCGCCGCCGCCGGTTCACCGCGTAGTGGAAGAAGGACCGCGACGTCGCGAACACGATCAGGAGCCACGCGGGAATCGCCACCAGCAGCGCCTCGGGCCGGCCCAGCGCTTCGGCGACCAGCGCGATGAGCGGCCCCAGGCCGCCGCCGCCCGCGCCGCCGCCGACGCCCCCGTAGATGCCGCCGATCAGCGCGCCGAGGTTCTCGCGCAGCTGGATCCGGGTCCGGCCGTCGCGCACCGCCACCAGCACCTGCACGTCGCGGCCGCCGCCGCTGGCGCCCCGGAGCGTGTTCCACGAGAACGACCGCCCCAGCTGGTTGACCTGGCCGACCTGGCCCAGGGCGATCCGGATCTCCTCGACCATGGCGCTGTAGTCGGATTCCGCCAGTTCACCGACGACCACGCGCTCGAACACCAGCGCCGAGCGGCCACCGATGAACGTCGTGACCTTCGGGTACTGGTCGGGCAGCTCGCCGGAAGGGCCGACCGGTCCGACCGGCGCGAGCGCCTCCCCCGAGCGGACCGGCCGCGCGAGCGCCTGGGCCGCTTCCCGCACCCGCTCGACGGGAATCCCGGCCTCGGCGGCGACCTGCTCGATGCTTCCGATCGTCATGGCCCCGCTCAGCGTCGGCCCGCTCGCCTCCAGCTCGGAGGCCAGGCGCACGATCTCCTGGATTTCACCATCGGAGTAGCGGCGCTTGGCGAGCGGCTGGACGGCGGGGAGGGAGGACGTCGGGGCGGGAGGGGCGGGCACCGGTGAAGCCTCGCCGCGCAACGCCGCCATGAGCGTCGTGGCGCTCGCGATGCGGTCGTCGGCGCGCGCGGTGAGCGCCCGCGCGAGCGCGGCCTCCGCGTACGGGGGCAGCGCCTCGAGGCTGGGGCGATGGGGCGCGGGCGCCTCGCGCAGCCGCCCGGCGCGCACCGATTCCTCCGATGGCCAGTGCCCCGGCGTCTCGCCCACCAGCATTTCGTACACGACCACCGCCAGGCTGTAGACGTCGGTCCGCGCGTCCAGCTCGGTGAGCCCGACCGCCTGCTCGGGGCTCATGTAGCCGGGCGTGCCCAGCGGGAAGCCGGTCCGCGTCAGCTCGGCGCCGCCCGCCGTGCTCACCGCCTTGGCGATGCCGAAATCGGCGACCACCGGATGGCCCTGCGCGAACAGGATGTTCTCGGGCTTGATGTCGCGGTGCACGACGCCCATGCGGTGCGCGTACGCCAACGCGTCGGCGACCGGCCCGGCTACCGCCATCGCTCTGGTTATGCCGAGTCGGCGCTCGGAGACGAGCACCTGGCGCAGCGACCCGCCCTCGATGAACGGCATCACGTAGTAGAGGAACCCGCCGGCTTCGCCCGAATCGTGCAGCGCGAGAATGTGGGGGTGCACCAGCCGCGCGGCGATCTCGATCTCCTTGAGGAACCGCTCGGCGCCGAGCGACGCGGCCAGGTCGGGGCGGAGCACCTTGATCGCCACGTCGCGGTGGTGCTTGTGGTCGCGGGCGTGGTATACCGTCGCCATGCCGCCGCGGCCGAGCACGCGGTTCAGGGCGTAACGGCCGCCGAGCGCGGCCTGGAGCGGTTCGGGGACCTCGCTCACGGCCTCCGAACCTAGTGTGGCCGGGCCGCCGGCGCGACGGCCGCGGCGCTCAGCGCCGGAGCCGCTCCTCCCACTCGTCGAGGGAGCGGGGCCAGTCGTCCTTGAGGAGCCGCGACAGCGCCCGGTCGGCCAGGAGCTTCCCGCCGGTCTGGCACGGGGCGCAGTAGTTCACTTCGTTCTCGGCGTAGCGGATCCGCTGCACCGGCGCCCCGCAGACGGGGCAGGGCTGCCGGTACCGGCCGTGCACGGCCATGCCGTCGCGGAACGCCGTGACCTTCTCCGGAAAGCCGGCGCCGCACTCGGCCGTGAGCCGCGCGGTCCATTCGCGGAGCACCCGATGGGTAGCGGCGTGGAGCCGCGTGATCTCGGCGCCGTCCAGGTTGGTGGTGAGCTGCAGCGGCGACAGCTTCGCGGCGTGCAGGATTTCGTCGGAGTAGGCGTTCCCGATGCCGGCGAACACGTGCGGATCGGTGAGGGTGCGCTTGAGCGTGTGGCGCTCGCGGGTGAGCGCCGCGCGGAACGCCTCGAGCCCGGCCTCGAGCGGCTCGATGCCGCCCGGATCGTACCCGGCGAGCGCATCCTCCCCCTCGGCGAGCCACAGGCCCGCGCGGCGCCTGGTCCCTTCCTCGGTGAACAGCACCGTGCCGCTCTCGAAGTCGAACGCGGCGAGCCCGCGGCGTCCCGGCAGGGCCGTGCCGCGCGGCCGCCACCGCAGCCGCCCCGCGATCATCAGGTGGATGACGAGGAACAGCCCGCCGTCCAGCGCCAGCACCACCCGCTTGCCCAGGCGGCGCACGCCCGCAAGCCGCCGCCCCTCGGCCTGGTCAGGAGGTGGAGAGACTGAGCGCAGCACGAACGGGCTGGCGATGCGGACGCGGTCGAGGACGCGGCCGCCGGCGTGCCGCTCCAGGGCCGCGCGGTACACCTCGATGTCGGGAAGCTCCGGCACGGCGTCAGCGCGGGCCGATCGCGGTCAGTGGCGGTGCTCCGGGACCTGGTCGCCCTCGACGCACTTCGGCTCGCCCTCGGTCGCGCCCCGGACCGGGGTGGCGGCCGCGCCGATGTAGATCCCGCAGACGCGGGTCGTCGCGTTGTGGCGCGCCGTCGCGTTCCAGCCGATGCTGCTCACCGCGCCGATCGTGATGGTCACGCCGGTGGACGGGGTGAAGAGCATGTTCGTCAGCGAGGTCGTGTAGGTCACGTTGTCGGCGAAATACGACTCCTCCGCGGTCACCAGGTTGCGCAGGTCGGAGCGCATCGCCGCCGTGTACGCCCGCTCGTGGCCGTGCCGGTGGCCCAGGTGCACGGTGAAGTAGTACAGCACGCCGCACGCCAGGACCGGGATGAGCACGGGCGCGACGATCGAGACCCCGCCCGCCCGGCGCATGGCGGCCAGCGCCTCGGCCGGCTCGAGACCGCGGGCGCGGACCCGGGCCAGCGCCCGACAGGCCCGCCAGTACACGAGCCGATCCGCGGCCAGGCCCTCGATCGCCGCGAGCACGAGGTACGGCACGACGAGGATGAGCCACTCGCCGCTGTGGAGGGCCCAGTGGGTTCCGACGTAGTAGACACCGACCCAGTACGCCGCGAAGGCCAGCAGCTGCAGCGGCCAGAGCCCGCGGAACGCGAGCCACTGGGGCACGAGCAGCGCGGCGACGTTGACCGGCGGTCCGAAGAAGCCGGACCGGAACGCCGCGAAGCTCCGCTGGTAGTGGCGCCGCCAGTTCGGTCCGACGAACGCCGCGAACAACTCCTCCTCGTCCGCCGCGTGAGGGGGTGGCGCGGATTCGGGCGGCGGAGTGGTCACGGTGGTGGGGTATACGGGCCCGCCGCGCGGCGCGTCAAGTCGCGTTATTCTATTGGGGTGGAGTACCTCGAGCTGCCGGCTCCCCCGCCGCTGGACGCCATCGTCCGGTGCTTCTGGTTCCTGCGCGGGGAGGCCAACGGCGCCGCGGCGGAGACAGTGGTGCCGGACGGCCGGGTGGACGTGGTGGTGCACCTGGGCGAGCCGTTCGCGCGGCTGGACGAGCGCGGGGTTCCGGTCCGCGACGCCGACGTCCTGCTCGGCGGGCAGCTGGCCGGGCCGCTCCGGCTGGTGCAGCGCGGGCCCGCGGACGTGATCGGGATCCGGTTCCGCACCGCGGGAGCGCACGCCGTGCTCGATCTGCCGCTGGGCCAATTCACGGGACAGGTCGGGCCGCTGGCCCGGCTGCGGCCCGCACTGGCGGCGGCCCTCGTGGACGCGGCGGCGAGCGCGCACGAGCCCCGCGCCCGCGTCGCCGCGCTCGCCACCGCGCTGGGCCGCTTCGTGCGGCACCAGCCCGCGCCCCTGATCGCCGCCGCGGTGCGCGCGTTAGGCTCGGCGACACACCCGCCGCGGGTGCGGCACATCGCGCAGCGACTGGGCGTGTCGGCGCGCACGCTGGAGCGGCGCGTGCTCGCGGAAGTGGGCCTCAACCCGGCGCTGCTGCACCGTGTGCTGCGGTTCCGCCGCGGGTTCGCGTTGCTCGACCGCAACCCGCCGGGCACCTGGGCATGCGCCGCCACGGCCGCCGGCTACTACGACCAGGCCCACCTGATCCGCGATTTCCGCGCGTTCGCCGGCGCGCCGCCGTCGGCGTTCTTCCGGGGCGGGGCCTGGCTGGCCCGCGCGTTTCTCGGCGGCGGCGAAGCCGCCTGACCCTTCACCACGAGCGTCGCATGACCCGCACCGCCTGCCTGCTGGCTGTCTGCCTTACCGCGCACCGCGCGCTTGCTCAGACGCCGCCCCCCCCTGCTGCCGCCCCCGCTTCCCGCGCGCTGACGGTCGAGCAGCAGGTTGCCTCGGCCGTGCTGCCGCTGCCCGCCGAGCAGCGGGCCGGCGCCGCCGTCCTGGGCTACGGCGCCGACGGCCGGCTCACCCGGCTGCGCGAGGGCTCGAACCACCTGGTCTGCCTGGCGGACAACCCGCGCGAAGGGCGGTTCCACGTGGCGTGCTATCACGATTCGCTGGAGCCGTACATGGCGAGGGGGCGGGAGCTGCGCGCGCAGGGCGTGCCGGCCGAGGCGGTGGACAGCGTGCGGGGTCTGGATGTGGCCGCGGGGCGGATCCGGATGCCGTCCGTCGCGAGCCTGTACTCGCTGACGGGCGACTCGACCAGCTACGACGCGGCGACGAACGTGGTGCGGGGCGGGCGGGCGCTGTTCGTGATCTACGTGCCGTTCGCGACCGAGCTGTCGACCGGCCTCTCGCTGCAGCCGCGGCGCGGCGCGCCGTGGCTGATGCACCCCGGCACGCCGGGCGCGCACATCATGCTCGCGCCGGGCATGTAGGGCCACCCGCTCCGCGAGCGGGACCGCCACGCCGTTCGGCGGAGCGCTCCAGGTCAACGGCGCCGCGGTCGTGGGCGACACCAACCTGGTGCTGATTCGGCTCGGCGTCGGACTCACCCGCCGCTGAGGGCTTGACTCCCGCGGTCGCGGTCAGCCGGAGGGCAGTGCGCGGACCCGGTACGCCATCGCACCGACTGACGGCGCCGCTGCGCCGGCTCCGGCAGGCCGCGCTCGGCGCCCTGCTCCTGGGGGCCGTCGCGCTGGTATGGACCACCCGCGGCTTCACGCGGTGGCCCGAGACCTACATCGGCAGCGGTCCCAGCATGGAGCCGACGGTGCGGCCGGGCGATTACTTCACCGTCATGACGCCGGTCGAGGGCCTGCGCCGCGGCATGCTGGTCGTGTTCCGGTTTCCTCACGAGGACACCGTGCATCACGTGCTGCGGCGGCTTGCGGGCCTGCCGGGCGACACGATCGCGATGCGCGCGGGGCGCGCGATCGTCAACGGCCGGGCCACCGACTGGACCTTCCGCGTGGTGGAGCCCCGTGCCTCCCGCTCGCCGCTCGCCAGGGTGGACGACCTCTACACGTGGGGCCCGGTGGTCGTGCCGCGCGATTCCGTGTTCCTGCTCTCCGACACCCGCGACGTGGTGGGCTGGCCGGACAGCCGGTTCATCGGGCCGGTGGCCGTCGCGGCCTTGGAAGGCGCCGCCGGCAGATTCCTGTGGTCGCGCGAGCGCGGCAGGATCCTGCGAAGACTGCGCTGATGACCGTCCCGCAAACCGTCGTCGCGATCCTGGTCGTCACGGCCGGATCGGTCGTGCAGGGCTCGGTGGGCTTCGGCCTCGGGATCCTCGCCGCACCGGTGCTGCTGCTCATCGAGCCGACGCTCGTGCCGGGGCCGTTGCTGCTGGCGGCGCTGGTCCTCACGCTGTTGCTCGCGGGCCGGGAGTGGCGCGCGATCCGGTTCCGCGACCTCGGCTGGTCGCTGCCGGGGCGGGTGGTGGGCACGGCGGCCGCGGCGACGCTGCTCAAGGTGATGCCGGCCGAGCGCGTCGGCCTGGCGGTCGCGGTCCTCATCCTGGCGTCCGTCGCCCTGAGCGCCACGGGGCTGCACCTCGATCCGAAGCCGCCGGCGCTGCTCGGAGCGGGCGCGCTCGCCGGCCTGCTGGGGGCGGCCACCTCCACGGGGGGACCACCGATCGCGATGCTGTACCAGCGGGAGAACGGACCGAGCGCGCGGGGCACGCTGTCGGCGTTCTTCGTGGTGGGCGTCGTGATCTCGTTGACGGGGCTCGCGGCCGTGGGCCGGTTCGGCATGGCCGAGGTGCGGCTCACGGGGGGCCTGCTGCCCGGGGTGCTGATCGGGTTCCTGGTCTCGCGCCGCACCGCGCGGCTGCTCGACCGCGGCTACACCCGCCCGACGATTCTCGCGTTGTCGGCCCTGGCGGGCCTGATCGCGATCGTGGACCAGCTGCGTTAGGCAGCCGGCGGCCCCCGGCGCCCGCGGTTACTGCCGCGCCGGCACCAGCGCGACGGCGTCGAGCTCGGTGTAGCGCTGCACCGCGCGCGGCGACGTCACCACCCGCAGCGCGGAGATCTGCCGCGGCGCCGGCAGGACGATGCGCAGCAGCCGCGCCTCCGTGGTGGAGACCGGTGCGGGTGCGTCCGCCCACAGGGCCACCGGCGAACCGCCCGTCATGTCCTCCACCAGCCACAGCCCGCCCACGCCGTAGGTCTCGTAGACCCAGATCTCCTGGGTCCAGGTCGCCGGGAAGTCGAGTACCAGGTAGTCGAGGATCGCGTTCGTCGACGACGGGGCCCACGTTCCCGTCAGGTCGCCGTGGCGCGGGAAGACGTTCGGCTCGCCCAGCACCTGCGTCGCGGCCCAGCCGCTGGCGTTGAACTGCGAGGTGAACCGGCGCACGCCGCCGGCCCAGACGGCGCCCGGCGGCGTCATTGCCGGCAGCGCGCTCGGCGCGAACCGCAGGCCGACGGCGGCCGGCGTGAAGGGCCCGGCGCTGCACGCGCGCGCCGGCAGGGCCGCCACGGCGTCCACCTCGCCATACGTGTCCGCCACGGCCGACGACGTGGCGATCCGCACGCCGAGCATCTGGCGCGCCGGCTCCACCGGGACCACGATCTGCTGTGCCCGCGTGGCGAGCTGCGCGGGCGTGGACACGGCCAGCGGGGTGGTGCTGCCGTCCAGGTTGATCGCCGCCACCGCGTACACGCCGCCCGCGCCGTTGGTTTCGAACACCCACAGCTCCGCCGCCGTCACCGGCTGGGGGAACAGCACCTCCAGGAAATCGGCGAGGTTGCTCGCCGAGCTCGGGGCCCACGCGCCCGGGAGGTCGCCGTAGCTCGGCCAGACGTCGGGCTGGCCCAGCGCCTGCGACGCGGCCCACGTGCTGGTGTTGTACTGCGAGCTGAAGCCGCGCACGGCGGAGGCCCAGACGGCATCGGACCGGCGCTGCCAGTCGCAGCCGCCGGCGCTCACGCGGAGTGGCGCCTGGGCCGCGAGCAGTCCGGGCGCGAGCAGGGCGAGCGCGGCGACGGTTTTCACGCGATACTCCGGGACCTGGAGGAAGGCGCCAATCGTAGCACGCGGCAGGGGGGTGCGCCACGCCGCCGCGCCCGGGAATCAGGTTCCGGGAGGGGGTCCGCCGCCCGATGCCCGCGCCGCGGCGATGCCCGCCGGCTCGTCCACCGCCAGCAGCAGGACCCCGCCCACCACGAAGAATCCGACGATCGTCGCGACGCCGGCCCGCTGGCTGTGGAGCGCCTGGGTGACGACGCCGAGCAGGAACGGCCCCGCGAACGCCGCGAGCTTGCCGGACAGGGCGAAGAAGCCGAAGAACTCCGACGCGCGCCCGTCGGGCGCGAAGCGGCCCATCAGCGAGCGGCTCGCCGCCTGGTTCGGGCCTGCGAACACGCCGATCAGGATCGCCGCGGCCCACAGCCCGGCGCGATGGGGCGTCGCCGCGGCGAGCGCGGTCGCCGCCGTCAGCCCGATCAGGCTCAACAGCACCGTGCGCTTCCCGCCGATCCGGTCGTCCACGAGCCCGCCCAGCAGCGCGCCCAGGCCCGCGGCCACGTTGATCACGATTCCGAACACCAGGATTTCGGCGAAGCTCATGCCGAACGTGCCGGCGGCGTAGATGCCGCCGAACGCGAAGATCGTCGTCAACGCGTCGTTGAAGAACAGCCGCGCGGCCAGGAACTTGGCGGCCTCCCGGAACCGCCCGACCTCGCGCATGGTGCGGCCCAGCTCACGGAACGCGGCCGGGAGGTCGGCGCGGGAGCCGGCGGCCCGGTCGCCCGGCGCCACGACCAGGAAGGGCAGGCTGAACACGGCGAACCACCCGGCGACCAGCAGGCTGGTCGCACGCACGTTGAACCCCTCGGCCCTTGTCAGGCCGAACCACGGCTGCTCGGGCTGCACGAAGCCGATCAGCGCGATCACGAGGCACACCAGGCCGCCGGCGTAGCCGGCGCCCCAGCCGTAGCCGGACACGCGCCCGATGCGGTCCGGCGTCACGAGGTCGGGCAGCCAGGCGAAGTAGAAGACGTTGCCCAGCTCGAACCCGACGTTGGCCACGACGAACAGCGTGAGCGCGAGCAGGATGGCGTGCGGCGTGCCGGGTGCGACCCAGGTGAGCGCCGCGGTCGCGGCCACACAGGTCGCGGTGCACAACGCGAGCAGGCGCCGCCGCAGGCCGCCCACGTCGGCGAGCGCGCCCAGCACCGGCGACAGGATGGCCAGGAGCAGCGCGGTGACCGTAACGCCGCGCGACCACAGCGCCGTGCCGGTGATCTCGTCCGGCGCGATCGCCTTGGTGAAGTACGTCGCGTAGACGAACGTCACGACCAGCGTGGTAAAGGCCGAGTTCGCCCAGTCGTAGAGGCACCAGGCGGCGATGGTCCGGCGGTCGTTGCGGGGCGGCGCCAACGCCCCAACCTACCGCGGCGGCCGCCGCTGCCACAACACCGCACCGCGCGGGGTGCGGTGGCGCCGCCGCGGCACTATCGTGAGCCCCATGTTTCGGCGCGGCCCGATGCTGCGCGCGGCCTGCCTCCTGGCGGTGCTGCTGCTCGCCCTGCTCCGGGTGTGGCTTGCCCAGGGCCGGCCGGTACGCTACGGCGGGCTCGCGGGCGTCGAGCTGGTGCCCGACGGCTCGCCGAGCCCGCGGTTCCGCGTCGAGCGGGTGACGCTCACCACGACGACCGGCCGGTCGCTGGTCTGCCTCCTGCGGACGCCGCCGGGGCTCGCCCCGGGCGCCCGGGTCCCGGCGATCCTGGTCGCCGGCGGGCGGCGCACCGGGCGGACCGCCGCGCTCCATCTCGATGCGACGTTCGCGCTGATCGGACTGTCGTGCGACTACCCGTGGGCCGAGCTGGCGCGGCTGCGTGGCGCGGCGTTCGTGCGCCGGCTGCCGAAGATCCGGGCCGAGATCGTGGCGACACCCCAGGCCCTCGCGCTCGCGGCGGACGTACTCGCGGCGCGGCCGGAAGCGGATCCCGCACGGGTGGTGGGCGTGGGCGCGAGCCTGGGCGTGCCGCCCGTGGCGGCGTGGGCGGCGCGCGATCCGCGCGTGCGGGCGGTCGCGCTCCTCTATGGCGGCGCGGAGCTGGATCGTGTGCTCGAGGCGAACCTGGCGGAGGACGTGCCCTCGCGTCTGCTGCGGCGCCCGGTGGCCTGGGCGCTGGGCCGCGCGCTCCGGCCCCTGGAGCCGGGACGCACGGTGGGCGCCATCGCGCCGCGGCCGCTGCTGGTCGTCGCCGGCGCCGATGACACCTGGATCCCCCTCCGCTCCGTCGCGGCGCTCTTCGCCGCTGCCGGTGAGCCGAAGCGCCTCGTGTGGCTGCGCGGTGAACACGTCCGCACGACCAACGAGGCGCTCCTCGGCACGCTGTCGGACAGCGTGCGCGTCTGGCTCAGCGAGGTGTTGCCGTGACTACTTCCGCTTCTTCACGGCGCGCCGCTTCGGCGCCGCCCGACGCTTCGGTGCCGCGCGTTTCTTCGCGGTGCGCTTCCTCGGCGCCGCCCGCTTGCGCACGGTCTTTCCCTTCCTCCCCTTCTTCCCCTTCTTCCCCTTCTTCCCGTCCTTCCCCTTCTTCCCGTCCTTCCCCTTTGCCTTTTCCGAATACACCGCAATCACCGCTCCCTGAAGATCGATGATGTGCGCGATCCGGCCGCCATCCGGGACCTCCATCGGCCCCATCACGACCTTCCCGCCCGCCGCCGTCGCGCGCGTCGCCGTCTGGTCGGCGCTCGGGACGCTGATGTAGGGGAGCCAGAACCCGACGGGCACGTTGGGCGGCTTGTTCATGAACCCGCCCAGGGGCCGCGTGCCGCCCGCGCGCCGGTACACGAAGTAGGTGCCCAAGGCGCCCATGTCCATTTCGGAGTCCTTTTCCCACCCGAACAGGGCGCGGTAGAACTCCCACGCGGCCTTCCAGTCGACGGCGTAGTACTCGTGCCACGAGAAGTCGCCCGCGGCGACGTCGTCGCCCCCGGGCCGCGGGGTGGTGGGCGTGTACACCGCGAAGGCGGCGCCCTGGGGATCGGCGAGCACCGCGATGCGACCGACGGTGGGGATGTCCATCCCCTCGACGAAGGTCCTGGCCCCGCGACCGACCGCCTGGCGCACGGTGGCGTCCACGTCCGGTACGCCGACGTAGCTGAGCCAGTTGGGCGGCGCCTTCTCGGCTTGGGCTTCCGGCGGCAGCCGCATCAGCCCCGCCATCGGCACGCCCTTCAGCGTGAACATGCGGTAGGAGGGATCCTGCTCGAAGCGTTCCACGCTCCAGCCGATCACGCGGGTGTAGAAGGGAATCGCGGCGTCGGGGTCGGTCGTGAGCAACTCGTGCCACACGAAGCGGCCGCGCGAGACGGTCGGGCTCATCCACGGCTCCGGGGGTGAAAGGGCGAACGAAGGTACCGCGCGGGCCCGAGGTGCGCGAACCGGTGTTTCAGGCTGCGCGCGTTACTCGAGAAACGATGCGGCGGGCTCTTCGTCGGCGGGTTTGAGGTGCTCGTGCCGGTCGATCAGGCGCGCGCAGGTGTTCCAGCGGAGGATCGCCTCGTCGTTGCCGGGCGTGCGCAGCGGCTCGGCCTTCTCGTACCAGGCCATGGCCTGGCGCAGCCAGTCGTAGGTCATCGGGCCGGCGCCGGGGGCGGCCTGCTCGAGCAGGCGCTTGCCGCGCCGCTCGCAGATGATGCCCGCGTAGTAGTGCCGCTGATACTCGCTGGTCAGGCGCGGCAGGACCGCCTGCGCCTCGGCCACGGCGCCGCCGAGGCCGAACCGGAACTGGTCGGTGAGCGAGAGCAGCAGCAGCACCAGGGCGCGCTGGTGCTCGGGCTCGACCGCGAGCACGTCGCGGCAGATGCTCTCGGCCTCCCACGGCTCGCCGAGCAGGCGGTAGCGCTCGACCTTCTCGAGCGCGGCCTCGACGCCGTCCTTCGACAGCTGCTTGAGCTGGAACATCGCCGCCTCCTTCACGACCCGCCCCCCCCGGCGTCCGCCGCCCCGCCGCGGCCGCGCACCAGGCGCACCAGTGCGCGCAACGGATCGTAGGCGTCGTCCACCACGCGCTCCTTGAGCGGGATGATGGCGTTGTCGGTGATGGTGATGCCTTCGGGGCACACGTTGGTGCAGCACTTCGTGATGTTGCAGTAGCCGAGGCCCCAGGCATCCTTGAGCTCGGTGCGCCGGTCCGCCACGTCGAGCGGATGCATCTCGAGCGCCGCGACGTGCACGAAGAAGCGGGGGCCGATGAACTCCGCCTGCTTGCCGTGATTGCGGAGCACGTGGCAGACGTCCTGGCACAGGTAGCACTCGATGCACTTCCGGAACTCCATCACCCGGTCCACGTCGCCCTGGTCCATACGCCAGGTGCCGTCCGGCGCGTCGGGCGGGCGGGCAGTGAACGGCCGGATCCGCTTCTTGACCTCGTAATTCCACGACACGTCGGTCACCAGGTCGCGCACGAGCGGGAAGGCCTGCATCGGCGCGACGGTGACGGGCTTCGCGAGGTCCAGGTCGGACAGTCGCGCCATGCACATCAGCTTCGGCACGCCGTTGACCTCGGCGGAGCAGGAGCCGCAACGGCCCGCCTTGCAGTTCCATCGTACCGCCAGGTCGCCGGCCTGCTCGGCCTGGATGTGATGAATGGCGTCGAGCACCACCATCCCTTCGCCGACCCCGGTGGTGTAGTCGCGGAACGCGCCGCCCCCGCCGTCGCCGCGCCAGATGCGGAAGGTCGCAGTGCTCACTGCATCTCCCTGATGACGGCCAGCAGCTCGGGCGGGACGGGCGGGACCGGGACCTGCTCGACCTGCATGGCGCCGCCGGCCCCGCGCCGCAGCACCGTGTTGACCTTGCCGGCGACGTCGTCCCGCTCGGGGAAGTCCTCGCGAAAGTGGGCCCCGCGGCTCTCCTTGCGCACCAGCGCCGAGCGCGTGATGGCTTCGCTCACGATCAGCAGGGGCTTGAGGTCGAGCGCGGTGTGCCAGCCGGGGTTGTAGTCCCGGTTGCCGGTGACGACGACGCGCTCCGCGCGTGCCGTGAGTCCTGCGATGACCTCGAGCGCCCGGCGCATCTCGCCCTCCTGCCGCACGATCCCGACGAGGTCCTGCATGCGATCCTGCAATTCGGCCTGGACCTTGTAGGGGCCCTCGCCGTCGGCGCTCTCCCCCCTCCCCCGGTCGAACGGCGCCAGGGCCTCGCGCGCGGCCTGCACGATCTCCGCCGCGTCGGGCGCGGCCGCCGCGTGGTCCTTCGCGAAGCGCGCCGCGAACCGGCCGGCCCGGCGGCCGAACACCAGCAGGTCCGACAGCGAGTTGCCGCCGAGCCGGTTGGCGCCGTGCAGGCCCGCCGCGCATTCCCCGGCGGCGAACAGCCCGGGGACCGTGGACATCTGCGTTTCCGCGTCCACGCGCACGCCGCCCATCATGTAGTGCGTGGTCGGACCGACCTCCATCGGCTCCTTGGTGATGTCGATGTCGGCCAGCTGCTTGAACTGGTGGTACATGCTGGGGAGCTTGCGCTGGATGTGCGCCGCGGCGTTGGGCAGGCGCTCCGAGATCCACGAGATGTCGAGGAACACGCCGCCGTGGGGGCTGCCGCGGCCTTCCTTGATCTCCCGCACGATGCAGCGCGCGACGTGGTCGCGGGTCAGGAGCTCGGGCGGGCGGCGCGCGTTCTTGTCGCCCTGACAGTAGCGCCAGCCCTCTTCCTCGTTGTCGGCCGTTTGATTCCGGTAGAGCGGCGGGACGTCGTCGAACATGAAGCGCCGGCCGTCCTTGTTCCGCAGCACGCCGCCCTCGCCGCGCACGCCTTCGGTCACGAGGATGCCGCGCACGCTGGGCGGCCACACCATGCCGGTCGGGTGGAACTGCAGGAACTCCATGTCGATCAGGTCGGCGCCGGCCTCGTACGCCAGCGCGTGCCCGTCGCCGGTGTACTCCCAGCTGTTGCTGCTGATCCGGAACGCGCGGCCGACGCCGCCGGTGGCGAGCACGACGGCCCGCGCGTGGAACACGCGGAACGTTCCGCGCTCGCGCTCGTACGCGAACGCGCCGACGGCGCGGCCGCCGCTCGCGAGCAGGCGGGTCACCGTGCACTCCATGTGCACGGACACGCCGCGGTGCACGCCGTGGTCCTGCAGGGTGCGGATCATCTCCAGCCCGGTGCGGTCGCCCACGTGCGCCAGCCGCGGATAGCGGTGACCCCCGAAGTTGCGCTGCAGGATACGGCCGTCGGACGTGCGGTCGAACAGCGCGCCCCACGCTTCCAGCTCGCGCACGCACTCCGGCGCTTCCTTCGCGTGCAGCTCGGCCATGCGCCAGTGGTTGACGTACTGGCCGCCGCGCATCGTGTCGGCGAAGTGGACGCGCCAGCTGTCGCGGTCGTCCACGTTGGCGAGCGCGGCGGCCACGCCGCCCTCGGCCATCACCGTGTGCGCCTTGCCGAGCAGCGATTTGCACACCAGGCCGACCGACGCGCCCTCGACCGAGGCTTCGATGGCCGCGCGCAGGCCGGCGCCGCCCGCGCCGATCACGAGGACGTCGTACTCGGAACGCGGATACTCGGCCATCGCTACAGCAGCCGGACGTCGGTCCAGATGCCCGTGGCGCAGAGTCGCACGTACACGTCGCTGAAGGCGACCCACACCAGGCTGAACCACGCCCACAGCATGTGGCGCCGGTTGAGGCACGTGACGCAGGCGTACGCGGCGCGCCGCACCGGCCGCCCCGCGAGCCGGTCCAGGCCGCCGCCCACCAGGTGGCGCAGCGAGTGGCAGCTGAAGGTATAGCCGCCGAGCAGGATCACATTGCCCGCCAGCACCAGCGTCCCGGCGCCGACGCCGAACGACGTGGTACCGGTCGCCGGATCCGGGAACCACAGCGCGTGCCACACGTCGAGCGCGAGGATCACGATGAAGCCGAGCGCCAGGTAGAGGAAATAGCGGTGCACGTTCTGCAGGATCAGCGGCAGCGAGCGCTCGCCGAGATACGTCGTGCGCGGCTCTCCCACGGCGCAGGCCGGCGGATCGGCCCAGAACGCCTTGTAGTACGCGCCGCGGTAGTAGTAGCAGGTGAGCCGGAAGCCGCCCGGCGCCCACAGGATCAGCAGCGCCGGCGACCACGGCAGCGCGGCGGGCCACCATCCGGGCTTCGGGCCGAACCACGCGAGCGGCGTCTCGCCGAACAGCTCGGGTGAATACAGCGGCGAGAGGTACGGCGCGTGATAGTAGTTGACGCCCTGGAACGCGGCCCAGGTGGCATAGACGATGAATCCGGAAAGCACGAGGAACACGCCCGCGGGCTGCGCCCACCACAGGTCGCGGCGCAGGGTCGCGCCGAACCCGTCCCTTGGGAGCGATGCACTCGCGTCCGTCATCGGCACCTCGGCTGGCGAAGAGGGGATGCGATCAATGTTCAGGGTTTGCGAACGGCGGCGCAACTCCCTCGCGGACAGCCGGCGGATGCGCGCGCTACCCGTCGGGGTGAACGCGGCGGCTTCACACCGGCCACGGCCCGCCGGCCGGGTGGCGCCCGGACCCCCGCGCGACGTAACGTTGGCGCCCCGTGACTCCGGACACGCCCGCGCTCCGCCGCTCCCTCGGCCTTGTCCGCGCCACCGCGATGGTGGTGGGCATCATCATCGGCGCGTCCATCTTCGTGCAGCCCTCCCTTATCACCGCGCAGGTCCCCACAGCCGGGGCGATCCACGCGGTGTGGCTGGTGGCGGGGGCGCTCACGCTCGTCGGCGCGCTGGTCTGCGCCGAGCTGACCTCGGCGTTCCCGAAGAGCGGGGGCGTGTACGCGTTCCTGCGCGAAGGCTACGGACCCGCGGCCGGGTTCCTGTGGGGCTGGGCGATGTTCTGGAGCGTCCACACCGGCATCGCGGCCGCCATCGCGATGATCTTCGCCCGGTTCGCCGCCGAGCTGGTGCCCATGGGCGACGCGGCGCAGCGCGTCGCGGCCATCGTGGCGGTGCTCGCGCTGTCGGTGGTCAACTACGGCGGGGTGCGGCCCGGCAGTGCGGTGCAGACCGCGCTCACGATCGCCAAGGTGGGTGCCGTGGCGGCGCTCGCCGCCGTGCTGTTCACTCTGGGTGAGCGGGCGGCGCCGGCCGCGACTGCCGCGCCGGGCACGCCGCTCACGGTACAGGGCTTCCTCCTGGCGCTGGTGGCCGGCCTGTTCGCGTTCGGCGGGTGGCACATGGTCGCGTACGCCGCCGAGGAGACGCGCGAGCCCGAGAAGACGATCCCGCGCGCGCTGTTGATCGGGACCGTGCTGGTGACCGCGTGCTATCTCGCGCTCAACGCCGCGTACCTGCACGTCCTGCCGGCTGAGCGGATGATCGCCTCGACGGCGGTGGCGGCCGACGCGGCCGACGCGGTGCTCGGCCGGGGCGGTCGCGCCGTCACCGCCGTGCTGGTCGTGGTCTCGACGCTGGGCGCGCTGGGCGGCGTGATCCTGGCCGGACCACGCCTCTACTACGCGATGGCGCGCGACGGCCTGCTGTTCGGCGCGCTCGCCGACGTCCACCCGCGCTACGGGACGCCGCACCGCGCGGTGGCGCTCCAGGCGGCGTGGGCTACGGTGCTGGTCGCCACCAACACCTACGGCGCGCTGTTCCGGCGCGCGGTGTACACGGAGTGGCTGTTCTTCGGCCTGATGGCGGTCTCGCTGCTGTGGCTCCGCCGCCGGGCCGGGTACGCGCCGGCCTACCGGGCGCCGCTGGTGCCGGTGCTGCCGGTGCTGTTCGCGCTCGCCTCGGGCGCGATTGTCGTGAACGAGATGCTGCGCGAGCCGCGCCGCAGCGCCGGGGGGCTGGCCATCGTACTCGCGGGACTGCCGGTCTACCTGGTGTGGCGCCGCGTCGCCGCGGCGGGGAGGATGTCCGCGTGATCGTGGACGTGCACAACCACTTCTATCCGCCGGCCTACCTCGACGCGCTGCGCGGCGGCAAGAGCCGGGTGCGCGTGACCGAAGACGCCGAGGGCAACCCCGTGGTGCACTATCCCGGCGACTACAACGTCGCGGTGCGCGGCCATCGCGACATCGCGTACCGCGGCGGCGTGCTCGCGGCCGAGGGCGTGGACCGGCAGCTCATTTCCCTGACCACGCCCGGCACCCACGTCGAGGAGCAAGGGCTCGCGGTCGAGCTGGCCCGGCTCGTGAACGACGCCTTCGCCGCGATCGTGAAGGAGCACAGGCGGTTCGCGGCCCTCGGCACGCTGCCCCTGAACGACCCGGCGGCCTCGGTTCGCGAGCTGGAGCGCGTGGTCGGCACGCTCGGCCTCCCCGGCGCGATGCTGTTCAGCAACGTGAACGGCACGCCGCTGGCCGACCGGCGCTACTGGCCGCTGTACGAAGCGGCCGACGCGCTGGGCTGCGTGCTCTACATCCACCCCACGCATCCCCTCGGCGTGGAGGCGATGACGGAGTACTGGCTGATGCCGCTGGTGGGGTTCCTCATGGACACGACGCTCGCGGCCGCGCACCTGGTGTTCGCGGGCGTGATGGAGCGGTACGGGCGGATCCGCTGGGTGCTCGGGCACCTGGGCGGCGCGATCCCCTACCTCGCCGAGCGTCTCGATCGGGGCTACGCGGCGTTCGCGGAGTGCCGCCGCGACATCCCCGCGCCGCCGAGCACGTACCTCACGCGCTGCTGCTGGTACGACACCGTGAACTTCGACCCCGCCGCGATCCGGCTCGCGGTCCAGTTTGCCGGCGTGGAGCACGTGGTGGGGGGCAGCGACTACCCGCACCAGATCGGCAGCATCCGGAAGATGAAGGAGAGCGTCCTGGCCGCAGCCCTGCCGGCGGGCGACAGCGCGAGGATCCTCGGCGGCAACGCGGAGGCGCTGCTCCGGCGCTAGGGCGCGCTTGCGTCCGTTCCGGTACGCCGGTTTCTTCCTCGGAGCTTGCCGATGGAATCGACACCGACCTGCGCGACGTGTGGCGCCCCGCTGACCGCGGAGGCCGTCTTCTGCGCGCAGTGCGGCAAGAGCGTGCACCGCGACCCCGACGACGGGCCCACCACGCTGGAGCGCCTGTCGCTGGTCCTGGCCGACCGCTACCGCATCGAGCGCCAGGTCGGCAAGGGCGGCATGGCCACGGTGTTCGTGGCCCACGACCTCCGGCACGAGCGGCGCGTGGCCATCAAGGTGCTGCACCCCGAGCTCGCCGCGTCGGTCGGCGCGGACCGGTTCGACCGCGAAATCAAGGTTTCCGCCCGGCTCCAGCATCCGCACATTCTCAGCCTGTACGACTCGGGCGTCGCCGACGGGCTGATGTTCTACGTCATGCCGTTCGTCGAGGGTGAGTCGCTGCGCGACCGGCTCGACCGCGAGAACATGCTCCCGGTGGACGACGCGCTGCGGATCATCCTCGAAGTCGCCGACGCGCTCGGCTACGCCCACGGGCTCGGCATCGTGCACCGCGACATCAAGCCGGAAAACGTGCTGCTCCAGGGCGGCCACGCGCTGGTGGCGGATTTCGGCATCGCCCGGGCCGTGACCTCGGCCGACGACAGCAAGCTGACCCAGACCGGCACGACGGTCGGCACGCCGCTTTACATGAGCCCCGAGCAGGCGCATGGCAACGAAGTCGGCCCGAGCGGAGATCTCTACAGCCTGGCGTGCGTGGGGTACGAGATGCTGACCGGCCAGCCGCCGTTCACCGGCGCGAACCCGCGGGCGATCATGGCGCGGCACACGATGGAGGCGGTGCCGAGCCTGCGGGTGGTGCGCGACACCGTGCCGGAGGAGGTGGAGGAGGCGCTGCTGTGGGCGCTCGCCAAGGTGCCGGCGGACCGGCCGCAGACCGCGGCGCAGTTCACGGAGGCCCTGGGCACCCCGCTCGGCGCGCTCGCGACTCGGCGCACCGCGACCCGGCCGAGGCTCACGGCGGCGCGCCCCGTGGTGACGCGCCGGTCCGCCTGGCGCCGGCCCGCGGTCATCGCCGGCGTCGCCCTGGCGCTCGTGCTGAGCGGGGTCGCGGCGGCCGTCGCGCTGCGCGGCACCAACCGCGGCGCCGGCTACGGCGGGCTCGACTCGTCCCGCGTCGCCGTTCTCTATTTCGACGACCTCAGCCCGAACCACGAGCTCGCGTACCTCGCCGACGGCCTCACCGAGGGCCTGATCGCCGCGCTCGGCGGCGCGCGGGGGCTCAACGTCGTCTCGCGCGGGGGCGCCGAACAAGTCCGCGGCGGCGCCCTGGGCGCGGACAGCATCGCGCGGCTCCTGAACGCCGCGCTGCTGGTGCAGGGCAGCGTCCGACCCGACGGCGACGACGTCCGCGTGTCGCTGGAGCTGGTGGACGGCGTGAGTGGTGCCGTGATCGCGCGCGCCAGTATCGGCCGCCCGGCCGCCGAGGCGCTCGGGCTGCGCGACTCGCTGGTGGCCCAGGCCACCGAGCTGGTCCGCCGCCAGCTGGGGAGCGAGATCCGGCTGCGGGACCAGCGCGCCGGGACGAGCAACCCGGCCGCCTGGGTGCTGCTGCAGCGCGCCGAGCGGCTGCGCAAACAGCTCGACTCGGCGGGCGCCGCCGGCGACTCCGTCGCCCTGGCGAGCAGCTGGGCGGCCGCCGACTCCCTGCTCGCCGAGGCCGCGCGACTCGACCGCCGCTGGCCCGGCCCCGTGGTGGCGCGCGCCCAGGCGGCGTACGCCCGGTCCCGGGCGATCGGCGCCGACAATCCCGTCGCCGCCGAGCCGTGGATTCGGCGGGGCATCGAGTGGGCCGACTCCGCGCTGCTGCGGGATGCGGACAATCCCGACGCCCTCGAGGTCCGCGGCAACCTGCGCTACTGGCGGTGGCTGCTCCAGCTCGAGCGCGCTCCCGCGCGCGCGGACCAGCTGCTGCGGGATGCGCAGGCCGACCTCGAGCGGGCCCGCACGGCCGGCGCCTGGGCCTCGCTCTCGCACCTCTACAACCAGCTGCCCACCACCACCGGTGTGAACGTCCGCGACGCCGCCCGAGCCGCGCTCGACGCCGACGCGTTTCTCGGCAACGCCGACAAGATCTACGAACGGCTGTTCTTCGCCGCCTACGATCTCGGCGTGTTTCCGGAGGCCAGGACCACCTGCGGGGAGGCCGGCCGGAGGTTCCCGACCAATCCGCGGTTCACCGAGTGCCGGCTGTGGATGCTCACCTCACCGGCGGAGAGCGCCGACGTCGGGCTCGCGTGGCGTCTGGTGGACGCGCTCGACTCGCTCACGCCGGCCGCCGGCCGGAACTACCAGCGGCTGGCCGGGCAGCTGCGGGTCGCGGCCGTCCTCGCGCGGGCAGGGCAGCCCGACTCGGCGCGCCGCGTCGTCGCGCGTGCGAGGGGCGACGCCCTCGTGGACCCCACCCGCGATCTCGCGAACATCGCGGCGTTCGTCTACTCCCTCCTGGGCGATACCACCGAAGCCGTCGCCCAGCTCCGTCTGTACCTCGCCGCCAACCCGTCGCGGCGGCAGGCATTCGCGACCGACCCGGGCTGGTGGTTCCGCGACCTCGCCGGTCACCCGGGCTTCCGGCAGGCGGTCGGGCTGCGCTAGTGCCGATCCAGCTCGTTCTGCCACACTCCGGTGGATCGGTTGTCCCGCTCCCCGCTCTCCACCCGGCTCCCTGAGGATTGCCGAGACCCGTTGGATCGGCACCAGGGGTCTCCCGAGGGCCCGGCGCCCGGTTCTTGCGTCGCTCCCGTGCTGAGGGCATACCAGGCCCCCGTCTGGATGGGTACTGGAAGTGCCTGAAACGCAAACAGATACGCCGCCTCAACCGGGAGAAACCTCCATGCGCCGGCCCGTCCTCCTCGCCGCCCTCTGCTGTGCGGTCGCGACAGCCTGTAGCGACCGCCCAACGCAGCCCGCGATCCCGGACCCGACCTTCGCGGAGTCGGCGGCCAAGTGCATCACGCCCGGGGGCATGGAGCACCTGATCCGGACCACGTTCCAGCCGGCGGATCACAGCACCGTCCTGAACCGGTTCCGGGACATCTTGCAACTCTTCGGCTCCAACCCGACTGAGGCGCGGCGGCGCGCCATCGATCTCGTGAACTTCACGCTCGAGCGGCTCAACACCAACCGGCTGGTCGGTGGCAGCTCGCCGGACCTGCCGCGCGTGGTCGCGCTGCTCAACGGGTTCCTCTGCAACGTGGGGCTGCCCAAGGTGTTCACGGTGGACGCGCTGGGCGATGACGGCGCGGTGGGGATTATCTCGCCGAACGATCCCACCACGACGGTCGTGACGGAAACGCAGCACGCGGGTGTCGAGATCCCCGGCGGCAGCGTCGAGCAGCCCACGGTCGTAACGATCCGGCGGCTGCCGGACTCCCCGTTCCCGCTGCTGACCGAGTTCGACCAGTACCCCCAGTTCTACGAATACCACTCGACGGCGGGCTTCACGCAGGACGTGCTGGTGGGCGTGTGCGTGGCGGTCGAGGACCAGGGGCTGCTGTCGCGGCTCCGACTGGCCCACAACGTCCCCGCCGTCAACCCGACGACCATCGAGGTGCTGCCGTTCGCGCCGGTGCCGTTCGTTTCCTGCGGCGACATCGAGGTGGGGTCGGGCGCGCCGCGCGGGATGTTCGATCTGGCCGGCGGCCTGCTCGGGCGCGCGCTCGCCGCCCTTGGCCCGCAGCCGCTGCACGCGATGCGGAAGGGCGGCGGCGGCATCGGCGGCACCGTGCGCAACTTCAGCCCGTTCGGCGCGGTGGATACGCTCGCGTTCATGACCCGGGTGCCGCCGCTCGAGCAGCACGTGGCGGCCGGGTCGGCAGTCGGCGTTCCGCCGGCGGTCGTGTTGACGACGCCTCGCGGGCATCTGATGAGCGGCGTGCCGGTGACGTTCGCCATTCTGAGCGGCAGCGGCACGATCACGGGCGGCCTGACCGCGAGCGACGCCAACGGGCGCGCAGCGGTGCTGAGCTGGACGATCGGATTCGGCCCCAACCAGCTTTCCGCGACGGCGTCGGCGCCGGCGGGGCTCGGGTTCCTGGGCTCGCCCGCCACGTTCTTCGCCCGCGGGCAGTAGCGGGAACGCCGGCCGACAGAGACGCGCCCCGTGCACGTCGTCACCCACCTCCTCGCCGGCTGGTGCGCGGGGGCGGCGACGCGGCGCACGGGGCGCGATCTCGCGCTCGCCGCCTGGGCGGGCGCGGCGCCGGACCTCGACGGCGTCGGCCTGATCGTGGACGCGGCCACCAGACGGCTCGGCATGCCCGAAACCGACTGGTACTCGTGGCACCACGTGTACGGGCACGGTCTCCCCGCCGCGCTCGTCATCGCGGGGCTCGTCGCCGTGGCGGCGAGGGACAAGCTGCGCGCGGCGCTCGCCGCATTCCTCACCGTGCATCTGCATCTCCTCGGCGACGTCGTGGGCTCTCGCGGCGCCGATCCCCGCGACGTGTGGGAGATCTCGTACCTCTCCCCGTTCACCGACACGCTGCACGTGGTGTGGAGCGGACAGTGGCAGGTCGTGGGGTGGCAGAACACGACGATCACCGCCGCGCTGTTCGCGCTGTCGCTGGCCCTGACGGTGCGGTACGGCACGTCGCTCGCCGGCCTGGTGAGCGCGCGCGCCGACCGCGCCGTGGTCGACACGCTGCGCACCCGCTGGGCGCGGCTGCGCGGGCGGAGCGCGGCCGGCGGCTGAGTCGTCGTCGCCACCGCAGCCACGTCAACACCGACCGTCCCGCGGTACCTTGGCCCCCGTGACGTCGCCGCTGATCGGGCCCGACGACCTGGCGCCGCGCCTCGACGACCCGTCGTGGCTCGTCGTGGACTGCCGCTACGATCTCAAGGACCTCGAGGCCGGACGGCGCGCGTATCGCGAGTCGCACGTCGCGGGCGCCGTGTACGCCGATTGCCTCCACGATCTCAGCGGTCCGCCGGTCACCGACCGCGGCCGCCATCCGCTGCCCACGCCCGGCGCGCTGGAGCGCACGTTTTCGCGGCTCGGGGTCGGCCCCGCGACGACCGTGGTCGGATACGACGCGTCGGGCGGCCCGTACGCGGCCCGGCTGTGGTGGCTGCTGCAGTACGCAGGTCACGACCGCGCCCTCGCGCTCGACGGCGGCTGGCAGGCATGGCACGCCGCCGGCGGCCCGGTGCGCGCGGGCGAGGAATCGCGCGAGGCCACGACGTTCCGCGCGCGGCCGCGCCGGGAACGGGTCGTGACGGCCGACGCGGTGCCGGCGCAGCGGCGACTGGTGGACGCGCGGGAAGCCGTCCGCTTCCGCGGGGAACAGGAGCCGATCGACGCGGTCGCGGGCCGCATTCCGGGCGCCGTGAACCGGCCGTGGAAGGAGAACCTCGAGCCCGACGGCCGCTTCAAGCCGCCCGCGGTGCTTCGGGCCGCGTTCGAGCAGGCGCTGGCGGGGACGCCCGCGGACGGGGCGGCGGTCTACTGCGGATCCGGCGTCACGGCGTGTCACGACGTGCTGGCCATGGTGGTGGCCGGTCTGCCGATGCCGAAGCTGTACGCCGGCAGCTGGAGCGACTGGATCAGCGATCCCGGCCGACCGGTCAGCACCGGAGACGACCCCCCGTCGGACCGTCCGTCCGGCCCACCTCCCAATGCCCCTCGGCCCCGCTAGCGCACGGTCGAACCACGGGGGTGTGACCGGGGGATCGCGGGGGCATCGTGGACGCCCCGATGCCTCGACCCAAGCCGACACGCTGGCCCACCAGACGCGGGCCGCCCTCCCGCCGCTTGCGAGGCGCCGCGCGCCAGGCGCAATGTAGGCGCGTGCAACGTGTGGGACGGTCACGGAACGGTCGCCGGAAGACGCGCGGCGCGCCGGACCCGGCCCTGGAGCTGCTGCGGCTCCAGCGCCAGCTCCAGGCGGCGCAGCGCCTCGCGCCGCTCGGCGGGTGGTGGTGGGACGCCGAGCAAGACAAGGTCATGTGGTCTGAAGAGATGTGCCGGATCCTCGGCGTGGCGTTCGACGACGCGCCTCGCTCGTACGCTGCCTTCGAGCAGCTCGTCGTGCCTGATGATCGCGCCCTTCTGCGCCGGGCCGTGGACCGGACGATCAGGACGGGGGCGCCGTACACGGTGGTGCTCCGGGTCCGGCGGCCCGACGGCGAATTGCGCGTCATCGAGGCGGCGGCCGAGTTGTTCGCGGATGCCCGGGGCGGCGCGATCCAGTTCGTCGGCGTGTGTCAGGATGTTACCGAACGCCGCCGCGCCGAGGAGGCGCAGAAGCGCTCCCGCGCCAAACTGCGCGACCTGGCGAACGACCTCGAGACTGTTCGCGAGCGGGAGCGCACGCGGATCGCGCGGGAGCTGCACGACGAGCTTGGCCAGGCGCTGACGGCCATGCGGCTCGAGCTGGCATGGCTGGAGTCGCGGGTGGCGGGCAGCCCGCCGGCGGTCCGCCACAAGCTCGAGGCGCTGGGCCGGCTGGTCGAGACCACCAACGAGGCCCTGCAGCGCATCGCGATGGAGCTGCGCCCGCGCGTGCTCGACGAGCTGGGTCTCGCGGCGGCGATGCACTGGCAGGCCGAGGAGTTCGAGCGGCGCACCGGTCTCATCGTGCGGCTCCGCACCGACCCCGGGGAGGTGCGGCTGGATCCCGAGCTGGCGACCGCCGTGTTCCGCACCCTCCAGGAAGCGCTCACCAACGTGACCCGCCACGCGGCCGCCCGAAGCGTGGTGGTCCGGTTCCGGCTGGGCGCCAGCCGGCTCACCCTCGCCGTGCGGGACGACGGCAAGGGCATCGATCCGGCGTACGTGATGGCGCCGCGTTCCATGGGCCTGCTCGGCATGCACGAGCGCGCGGCCGCGTGGGGCGGGACGGTGACCGTGCGCGGCCGGCCGGGCCGCGGCACGATGGTCGAGCTCCGCATCCCGCTGCCGGCCGCTCGGCGGGAGCGGCACCAGTGATTCGCGTCGTCATCGCCGACGATCACGCGCTCGTTCGCGCGGGTCTGCGGCAGCTGGTCGCCGAAGAGGCGTCGATCAGCGTCGTGGGCGAGGCGGAGGACGGCGACGGGCTGCTGCTGCTGCTGCGCACCGAGCGCGCGGACGTCGCCGTGATCGACATCGGGATGCCCGGGCCGGGGCTGCTGGGCCTGCTCGAGCGGTTGCGCACGGAGCATCCGACCGTGCGACCGCTGGTTCTCAGCGTCTATCCGGAGGGCCAGCTCGCGGTGCGCGCGCTCGCCGCGGGGGCTGCTGGTTACGTGAGCAAGACCCGATCGGCGGCCGACCTCATTTTCGCCATCCAGAAGGTCCACAGCGGAGAGATCTTCCTCAGCCGGCGCCTGGCCGAGCAGCTGGTGGAAGCCCTGGCGCGGGGCGACACGGCCCCGAAGGAGCTGTCGGCCCGGGAGCGTGAGGTCCTGGACCTGCTGGCCGCCGGCCGTTCCAACAAGGAGATCGCGGCCGAGGTGGGTGTCAGCACCAAGACCATCAGCACGTATCGGCGGCGCATCCTCGACAAGCTGCACCTGCGTTCCAACGCGGATCTGGTTCGTTACGTTCTGGAGCGTGGCCTGCCCCCCTTGGACGGGGTCTCCGCCTTGTAGGAAGCGGCCGACACGGGCCTGTCAGCGGGAACCGAGGCGCGCCCGCCGAACCGCCGCACCACATTTGTTAGAGGGGAGGGAGGCGCAACCGGCGGCGCGCGTGGGGCGCGACGCCGGGGATGTGTGCTGCGCTCGCGTGGGAGGCGGCGATGGGCGCGACGAGGCGGTCCTGGTCCATCGAATCGAAGCTGCCGGCGCTGATCGGCGGCCTGCTGCTCCTGGCGGTGGGGATCTACGGCACCCTGGCGTACCGTGCCGTGAGCCGCGCCGCGGTCAGCGCGGCGTTCGCGCGGCTGCGCACCGTGGCCGGCCAGTTCGCAACGCCCATGGAGTCGCAGTTCCGCACCCGAGCCGCGGGAGCGACCGCCGCAGCGCGCGACCCGGCGGTGATCGCGTTCTTCAGCGACCCGACCGCGATACGCCGCGCCGGTGCCGCGGCGGTGCTGGCGGCGCTCGGGACGGATACCGCGCAGACGGCGGCGGTGGAGCTACGCGCGCGCGACGGGCGCCTGATGGCGGCCCACCGCGAGCGGCCCGCCGGGGCCCCCGATCCGGGGGCTTCGGCTCCTCCGCGCCCCGACTCTTCGGCGATCAGCCCGATGTTCCAGCACCGGGACTCGGTTTTCTACGAGCAGACCGCGCCCGTCAGGCTCGACGGTCGGGTCGCGGGCCACGTCGTCCTGCGACGGCGGTTCCTCGCCACGCCCCAGGCCGTCCAGACCTTCGCCCGCCTGATCGGGGACGATGCGGAGCTCCTCGTCGGGAATGCCGACGGCAGCCTCTGGACGGACCTGCGGACCCGCGTCGAGCGCCCGCCGCCGATCACCGAGGGGTGGGACGGGAGAGTGTACGAGCGGGACGGGCGAACCCGGCTCGGTGGCGCGACCGCGGTGCGGGGTACGCCCTTCGTGGTCGCGCTCGAGTTCCCGCGCGACCAGGTACTGTCGCGGGCCCGTGCGCTGCTGAGCTGGTTCGCAGCTCTGGGGCTGGGGGTCGGGGCGTTCGGCACCGCGGCCGGTTGGGCGTTGAGCCGCCGCCTCACCCTCCCGCTGCGCGAGCTGACGCTCGCAGCCGACGGCATCGCCGCGGGCGACTACGCGCGGCGGCCGGCCGTGGCGGGCGACGACGAAATCGGGCGGCTGGCCGAGGCCTTCCGGCACATGGCGGACCACATCCGCGGCGAGCAGCACCGGCTCGAGGAGCAGGTCGCTCGGCGCACTCGCGAGCTGGAGAGCGCGATGCGCCGCCTGCAGGAAGCCCAGGACGAGCTGGTGCGCAAGGAACGCCTCGCCATCCTGGGCCAGCTCTCGAGCGGGGTCGGGCACGAGCTGCGCAACCCGCTGGGCGTCATGACCAACGCCATCTACTTCCTGGAAGCCACCCAGTCGGACGCGCCCCCGAAGGTCAGGGAGTATCTGGGCATTCTGCGCGGGCAGATCCGCCTGTCGGAGAAGGTCGTCAACGACCTGCTCGACTTCGCGCGGGTCAAGACGCCGCAACGGAGCCTGGTGCAGCTCGACGTGCTGGTGGGGGAGCAGCTCGGGCGCGTGAGCATCCCGCCCCGGATCCGGGTCGAGCGCGACTTCCCGCCGGCGCTGCCCGCCGTCCAGGTGGATCCGGTCCAGGTCGGGCAGGTGGTGCTGAACCTCGTCGTGAACGCGGTGCAGGCGATGGGCGACACGGGCGGCCTGCTGATTCTCTCGGCGCGCGGGCGCGAGGGCCACGTGCAGATGGAGGTCCGCGACACCGGGCCGGGCATCCCGCCCGAGAACCTGGGCCGCATCTTCGAGCCGCTGTTCACGACCAAGGCGCGGGGCATCGGTTTGGGGCTGGCGGTGTCGCGGATTCTGGCGCGCGCCAACGGCGGCGACATCACGGTGACGAGCGAGCCCGGTCGCGGCGCCGCCTTCATGCTCGCTCTGCCCGCCGCGTCGGAGGCGGGCCTGCTCGCGGCGTCGGGCACGGCATGAGGAGGACCCCCCCGGGGGGACGGCGGCCCGCCGCGGGCATCGCCGGTCCGCCCCCGGCGCGGCGACCGGACTTCCGGGCGCTGTTTGAATCGGCGCCCGGTCTCTACCTCGTGCTGGACGCCGACGCGCCGCACTTCACGATCCTCGCCGTCAGCGAAGCCTACCTTCGCGCCACAATGACCGAGCGGCACGCGATCGTCGGCCGCGGCCTGTTCGACGTGTTCCCGGACAATCCCGACGATCCCGGCGCGACCGGCACGCGCAACCTGCGCGCGTCCCTGGACCGCGCGCTCGCCGGCCGGACCGCCGACGCGATGGCCGTGCAGAAGTACGACATCCGTCGGCCGGCCTCCGAGGGAGGCGGCTTCGAGGAGCGGTACTGGAGCCCGGTGAACTCGCCGGTGCTCGGACCCGACGGCGGGGTCGCCGCCATCATCCACCGCGTGGAGGATGTGACCGAGTTCGTCCGCCTGAAGCAGCGCGGCACCGAGCAGACCCGGCTGACCGAGGAGCTGCGTCACCGGGCTGGGCGCATGGAAGCGGAGGTGTTCCAGCGGGCGCAACAGCTGCAGGAGGTGAACCAGCAGCTGCGCGCGTCCAACGCGGCGCTGCGCGAGGCGCAGGACCAGCTGGTGCGGAAGGAGCGGCTGGCGACGCTTGGCCAGCTGGCCAGCAGCGTCGGGCACGAGCTGCGCAACCCGCTCGGCGTCATCACCAACTCGGTCTACGTCCTCGAGGCCCTCCTGCCCGACGCGCCCCCGAAGGTCAGGGAGTACTTCGGCATCCTGCGCGCGCAGGTCCGGCAGTCGGAGCGAATCATCGGCGACCTGCTCGATTTCGCGCGGGTCCGGCCGCCGCAGCGGATCCCGGTGCGGCTGGAGACGCTGGTCGAGGAGCAGGTACGCCGGGCAGCGGTGCCGCCGGGCATCCGCATCGAGCGCGCGTTTCCCCCGCCCGCCGTGGTGGTGCAGGCGGACCCGCAGCAGATCGGGCAGGTGGTGTTCAACCTGGTGGTGAATGCCGTGCAGGCAATGAACGGGCCGGGCGGCGTGCTGACGGTATCGGCGCGCCGGCACGAGGGCCGCGTGCGGGTGGAAGTGCGCGACACCGGCCCCGGCATCCCGCCCGAGAATCTGGAACGCGTGTTCGAGCCACTGTTCACGACCAAGGCGCGCGGCATCGGGCTCGGCCTCGCCGTGTCACGGATGCTCGCGCGCGCCCACGGCGGCGACACCTCGGTCGCGAGCCAGCCCGGCCGCGGCGCGGCGTTCACGCTCGATCTCCCCGACATCCCTTCCCCGGGAGGCGCCGCATGACGCGCCGGATCCTGGTGGTGGACGACGACCCCGAAATGGTCAGGACCTTGAGCGACGTGCTGGAGCTCCACGGGTGGGAAACCGTCGCCGCCTATTCCGGGGACGAAGCGGTCGCGCTCGCGGCCCAGCCGGACATCGCCGTCGTGGTCATGGACGTCCGCATGCCCGGCCTCAACGGCGTCGAGGCGCTGCGGGCGATCAAGGCCAACCGGCCGGGCACCCGCGTGGTGCTGATGACCGCGTACGCGGCGCGGGACCTGCTCGCCGAGGCCGAGCGCGACGGGGCACTGAAGATCATGCCCAAGCCGGTGGCCCTGCCCGAGCTGCTCGCGCTGCTCGACGACGCCCGGCGCCAGGAAGAGACGGTGCTCGTCGTGGACGACGATGCCGACTTCCTGCACTCGCTGACCGACCTGCTGCGGGCGCGGGGCATCGCCGCCGCCGAAGCGAAAAGCCTCGACGAGGCGTTGCACCGACTCGAGCGGCAGGCCCCGAGCGCCGTGGTGCTGGATCTGAAGCTGGAGCAGCTGACGCCGATGGATGCCGTGCTCGCCATCAAGCGGGTGAGCCCGGCGGTGCTGCTCATCCTGTACTCGGGCAACCGGGAGGCCCTCGACGAGACCGTGGCGACGGCGCCGGCGGGTCTGGTGCACGGGGCGCTGCTCAAGCCGTTCCCGATCGAGCGGCTGGTGGAGCTGCTCCCGTGACCGCCACCCTGCGGGCACAGCTGCCCATCCTGGTGGTGGACGACGACGAGCAGCTCGCCCACACCCTGCAGGACGTGCTGCGGCTGCACGGCTACGACCCGACGACCGCGGGGAGCGGCGCCCACGCCCTCGAGCTCGCCCGGGCCATGGACACGCCCCTGGCGCTCGCGGTCGTGGACCTCCGCCTGCCCGACATGGACGGCCTCGAGCTGGCCGCGCAGCTCCACCGGCTCTCGCAGCTGACCCAGGTCGTGATCCTGACCGGGAACGCGACCCTCGAAAGCGCGGTGCGGGCGCTACGCGACCAGAGCTGCGACTACCTGGTGAAGCCCGTGGCGCCGGACCAGCTGTTCCGCACCCTTCAGACGGCCGAGGAACGGTGGCAGCGCCGCGTCGCCGAGGAGGCGCTGCGGCGCACTCAGGAGCTGCTGCGCGCGGTGTTCGATGCCGCGCCGCTGCCGATCGTGACGTTCGATGCGCGCCACAACGTGCAGCTCTGGAACGCGGCCGCCGAAGTCACGTTCGGCTGGCGCGCCGCTGAGGTCCTCGGCGGACCGCCGCCGATGGTGCCCCCCGAGCTGCTGGGGGAGTCGCGAGCGCTGCTCGCGGGCGCGCTGCGCGGCCAGACCTATGCCGGCGTCGAGGCCCGGCGGCGGCGGCGCGACGGCGCCATACTGGACATGCGGATGACCGTTGCGGCGGTGCGCTCGGAGCAGGACATCGTGACGGGCGTGCTGGCGGTCTACGAGGACGTCACCGAGCGCCGGCGACTCGGTGAGCAGCTCCGGCAGGCCCAGCGGCTCGATGCCATCGGCCGGCTGGCCGGCGGCGTCGCGCACGATTTCAACAACCTCCTGACCGTGATCCTCGGCGAGGTCGATCTCGCCCTGCGGGCGCCGGACACGCCGCCCGCCCTCCGAGCAACGCTCGACGCCGTGCGCGCCACGGCGGGCCGCGCCTCCACCCTGACGCGCCAGCTGCTGGCCTTCGCCCAACAGCAGCCCCTGGCGCCGGCGGTATTCAGCCCGAACGCGATGCTCGAGGAGCTCCATCAGATGCTGCGGCGCCTCATCGGCGCGCACATTCGGCTCGAGCACCAACTCGCGACGGACCTCTGGCCGGTCCGCGTGGATCGCGGGCAGCTCGAGCAGGTCGTGACCAACCTGGTCGTGAACGCCCGTGACGCAATGCCGAGCGGCGGCACCCTGACGCTCGGCACCGCCAACCGCACCATCGGGGACGGCGACGGGGCCTCCGACCTCGAGCCGGGCGAGTGGGTCACCGTGTCCGTGGCGGACACCGGATCCGGCATCGGCGAGGAGGTCCGCGGGCGCCTGTTCGAGCCGTTCTTCACGACCAAGGAGCGTGGACGCGGGACCGGGCTCGGGCTGGCGACCAGCTACGGGATCGTGGAGCAGAGCGGCGGGCGGATCGTCGTCGAGACGCAGGTGGGGCAGGGATCTACGTTCACCATCTGGCTGCCACGCTCGCGCGAGGCCGCCGGAAGCAAGCCGAGCACCGAGGCGGCCGCGCCGCCCGGCCGGGGTACCGTCCTGGTCGTCGAGGACCACCCGCAGCTGCGATTCGTGGCGAAGCGGATCCTCCAGCAGCAGGGCTACCGCGTGCTGCTGGCGGCCAGCGCCGCCGAAGCGGCCGAGGTGGCGGGCGCCGCGGGAGACTCGATCGACATCCTGGTTGCCGACATCGGCTTGCCCGACGCCACCGGCGACGAGCTTGCGGCAGCGCTTCACCGCGCCCATCCGGCGTTGCGGATCCTGTTCGTGACGGGCTCGCTCGAGCCCGAGCCGCCGGCTCCTCCGGGCGCGCGGGCGGCCTTCCTGCGCAAGCCCTACACGGTCGCCGAGCTCGCCCAGAGCGTGCGCGACCTGCTCGAAGTCCCCGGCTAGCCGGGCCGCGAAGCGGGTCGGCTCAGGGGCCCGGCCGGGCGAAGCTGCGCGGCGGCGGCCCGCAGCGCGGCCAGACGCGCGGCTGCCCGTTCGGACGCGACGGCAATACGCTCTGGTCGCGGGGCACCTGCTGCGGGTCCTCCGACGCGGCGTACGCCAGCATCGCGGCCAGGGTCGCGTTGTTCCGGAGGTCCTCGATCACGATCTTGTCGTACGTGTCGCGATTGGTGTGCCACGTGTACTGCCGGTACTCCGGGTATGCCGACTGCAGCCGGAATGCCGGCGCGCCTCGGCAAATGAACGACGTGTGGTCGCTGCCGGCGTTGACCTGCGGGCCGGGCACGACGAGCCGGAGGTGGTCGCTCAGCTCGGCCGGCAGCTGCGACACCCACCGCGCCAGGTTGGCGCCGGCCAGGGCGAACCCCTGCGCCTCGAGCGTGTCCGCCCGCCAGGTGCCGTTGTCCTGGTTGAACGCGGCCTGCAGGCCCGCGATCACCTCCGGGTGATCTTCCGCGAACGACTGCGAGCCGAGCGCGCCCTGCTCTTCGCCGCCCCAGTGCGCGACCAGGATCGTGCGGCGTGGACGCGGATACGCCTCGCGCAGGATCCGCATCGCCTCGAGCATCGTGATCGTGCCGGTCCCGTTATCGGTGGCGCCCGTCGCGCCGTGCCAGCTGTCCAGATGCGCCATCAACACCACGTACTCGTTCGGCAGCTCGGCGCCCCGCAGCTCCCCGACCACGTTGACCATCGGCACCTCGGCCGCCGTCCCCTGCGCGTCGGCGGTGAGTCGCAGCCGCGGGCCCTGGTTGCGGCTCGCCAGACGGTACACCAGCCCGTAGTCCTCGCACGAGAGGTCCACCGTCGGCACCCGCTCGGCGGCGGCGGAGAAGATCTTGTTGACGCCCCAGCCGCCGGACCAGAGCGTCGTGACGATCCCCGCCACGCCGGCCGAATCGAGGCGCCGCGCGATCCCGCCCGTGCCCGGAGGGCTCCCCGCCGGCGCCGCAAAGGCCCGCTGCCGCGCCTGCCACTGCCGCAGCAGGTCCTGGCGCTCGGCGCTGATGCGCGAGACCGTCGCGGGGCGTGCCCAGCGCTCCAGCTCCTGCGGGGCCCGGCACATGATCTCGGGCGGCGAGATCATCACGAACTTGCCCCGCACGGTGCGGAGCCACTGCACGGCCGCCGCCGCGTCGGCGAGGTCGGGCACCGTCACGACATCGCCCTCGACCGGCCGGCCGCCGGTGCCGGGGCTCCAGGCGAGCAGCTCCACCTCCAGGGACTGCACCCGCGGCGCGATCAGCTCCATGTGGACCGCGCCCTGGCGCCACCCGCGCCAGGTGCCGTACCGCTCGCGGCGGACCGTCACGCCCCAGCCCCGGTAGGTGCGTTCCAGCCACTCGGTCGCGGAGGTGTAGCCGGCCGTTCCCGAGAGCCGCGGCCCGATCGAATCCATCAGGACCTGCGCGAGGCGCTCGGCCTCGGATTGCTCCATGCCGAGCTGCCAGATACGGCGCATCACGGTGTCGGTGGTGCGAAACGTCTGGGCCCGCGCCCCGCCGGAGGCACAGGTCACCAGCAGTGCGGTGGCGGCGAAACGTGCGGTGAAGCGCATGGCGGCTCCTCGGGCCGAAACGGTGGTGCGACGGGACGATCGACCTCAGCCCGCGCGCGCGGCGGCGACCAGGTCGCGCAGGCGCGTCAGCAGTTGAGAGGGCTTGTACGGCTTCTGGAGGAACTCGACGGCTTCGCCCGCGAACGCGGCCGCCGTATCCTGCTCGTCGTAGCCGCTCGACACCATGACCGGAACCGGCGGTCCGTGGACGCGCATCTGGCGGAACGCCTCGGCGCCTCCCATGACCGGCATCGTCACGTCGAGCACGATCGCCGCCAGGCGCGGGCTTTCGCGCTGGAAGATCTCGACTGCCTCCCGGCCGTTGGCCGCTTCGAGCACCCGGTAGCCGGCGCGCTCGAGGGCCCGGCGGGTCGTCGTGCGCAACAGGTCTTCGTCGTCCACGAGCAGGACGGTCCCGCTCGCCTCGCGCGGCTCGGCGGTGGCCGGAGCGGGCGCGGCGCTGCCGGTCTGGCCGGCCACGGCCGGAAACAGCACGGTGAACGTCGAGCCCCTGCCCGGGGTGCTGGTGACGCGGAGCGCGCCGCCCGACTGCCGCACGATGCCGAGCACGGCGGCGAGGCCGAGGCCGCGGCCGGTGCCCTTCGTGCTGTAGAAGGGATCGAACATCTTCTCCATCGTCTCGGCGCTCATCCCGGCGCCGTTGTCATCCACCGACAGCTCGACGTACTGCGCGGCGTCGGCGGGCGCGAACCGGAACTGGCCGTGCGCCAGCTCGGCTGCGGCGCGGGCCCGGGTGCGCACGACGACCGTCCCGCCCGCCGCGGTCGAGGCCTCCGCGGCGTTCGTCACGAGGTTCAGGACGATCTGGCTGACCTGGGTGCGGTCGGCGCGGATCGGCGGCAGGCCCGGCGCGGGCTCGTGCGCGAGGCGGACCGTCTTCGCCACCGACACCTGGATCAGCTCGGCCATCTCGCGGATCACCGCGTCGAGGTCGAAGGTCTCGACGGCGAAGCTGGCGCGGCCCGCGTACGCCAGCATCTGGCGGGTCAGCTTGGCCGCGCGCTCGGCCGCCGTGATCACCTGCTCGAGATCGGTGCGGGCGGGGTGCTGCGGGTCGAGCGCGTCGGCCGCCATGGCGGCGCCGCCAACGATGGCCGTGAGGATGTTGTTGAAATCGTGCGCGATGCCACCGGCGAGCAGGCCGAGGCTCTCGAGCTTCTGCGCCTGCTGCACGCCCGTCTCCAGCCGCCGGTGCTCCTCTTCAGCCTTGACGCGCTCAGTGAGGTCCACCCCGACGATGCCCGCGCCGAACGGGCGGCGACCACCGTGGGTGAGCGGGAAGGCCAGCAGGTGGTAGTGGTGCGGGACGCCGCCCACCCGCAGCTGCGCGTCCCGCTCGACCGGCCGCGCGGGGGTCCCCGCCAGCGCCTCGCGGGCCAAGGCGTCCACGACCTCCGCGAGGTCGCGCGGCAGCGCGGCGCTGGTCCGGCCGCGCATCTCGTCGCGTCGCACCCCGAACAAGTCCTCGAGCCGCCGGTTGACGAGCAGGAACCGGCCGTCGCGGTCGAGCGCGACGAACAGGTTGACGGTGTTGTCCACGGACGCCTGCAGCAGCTGCTGGCTCTCCTCCAGTGCCCGGTAGGCGCGGCCCGTGGCGCCGATCTGCTCGCTGAGGTCGTCGTACAGCTCGCGCAGCCGCCGCGTCATGTCGTTGAACGCGCGGGCCAGGACGCCGACCTCGTCGCGGGTGAGCACCGGGGCCACGGCGTCGAAGTCGCCCCGCGCCACGCGATCGGCGGCCGCCGCGACGCCGAGGATCGGCTGGGTGATGCGCCGCGCGACGAGCACGATGCCGATGCCCAGCAGCAGCACGGCCACGAAGCCGAACGCGAGGATGGTCCCCACCAGCTCGCGGGCCGGGGCGAACGCCTCGGCCGCGCTCTGCTCCACCATCAGGGCGAGCTGGCGTGCCGGGCTCCACCGCCAGGCGCCGAGCACCCGCGCCCCCGCGTACCCCGCGTACACGCGCGAGCCGTTCCGCCCGGCCAGGGCTTCCCGCACGCCGGCGGTGCTGAGGCCGCGGCGCGAGCCGGCACGGCCGAACCGCTGGCCGCTCACGAAGTCGTGGAACGGCGTGACGAGATACGCCTCACCCGTCGCGCCGAGGCCGGTGCGCTCCGCCAGGATCCGGTCGATCCGCGAGAGCCGGAGATGCCCCGCCAGCACCGCGACCGGGCGGCCGTCCGCCCCGCGCACGGGTGCGGCGACCGTGATCGTGGGCCGGCCGGTCAGCGGCGAGGCATAGACGTTCTGCACCGTGCTCCCGGTGAGGCCCCGTCGAAAGAAGAGATCGCTGACCCGGTAGTCGCCCAGCCGCGCGGGATCCGTGGTGGCCACGACCCGCCCGCCCACCGGCGCGAGCACGAACACCTCGTCCATGTCGAGCGTCCGGGCCCGCGCGGTGTCGAGCAGCGCCACCAGCGACGCGCGCAGCGCCGCGGCGTCACGCGCGGTTTCGGGCAGCCCCGCCAGGCGCTCGGCGTCGGCGCGCACCGCCTCCAGGCTCGCCAGGAACGCGAGGTCGCCGACCTGGTCGTCGATCCAGAGATTGAGGTCGCCTTCCTTGTCCAGTGCGACGGCCTCCAGCCGCCCCAGGACCTGGGTGCGCAGCGTCGCGCGGGCGCGCAGGAACGCCGCCAGCGCCACGAACGCGACGACGGCGGCCGCCATGGCGAGGAACGACGCCACCAGGCGGTGGTGCAGGCTCTCGCCCAGCCGATCCAGCGCCTCGCGCGCGATCCGCGGTATGAAGCGCGCCAGCGCGCTCACTCGGGCACCATGAGCCGAACGGTGTGGAGGGAGCCATCCACGACGCGGGACACCGCGACATCCCGGCGCGGATCGGCCTGCCCCGCGAACGACACCGTGCCGCTCGCCCCCTGATAGCCGTCGGTGGCCGCGATCGCGGCGCGCACGGCGTCCGGATCCAGACTGCCCGCCCGGCGGAAGGCGTCGAGCAGGATGCCCAGCGCGTCATAGGTCATCGCGGCGGCTGACCGCGGCGCGCCGCCGTACGTCTCGCTGAATCGCGTGACGAAGCGCCGGGCCGCCGGCAGCGGGAGATCCGGCCGCCACTGGCTGGTGACGTACGCCTCGAGACCGCCCAGCGCAGGAAGCGACTGCGGATCCCACGAATCGCTGCCGAGCAGCCGGACGCGGAGGCCCGCCCGACGCGCGGCCGCGATCTGATGCCCCACGGCATCGGCGAAGTTGGGCAGAAACAGCACGTCGGGCGTGGCCGCGGCGATGCGCCGCATCTGGGGGTCGATCGCGTTCGCGCGGTCCGCCGTGTACGACTCGAAGGCGACGACGCGCCGGCCGCCGACCGCGAACCCGTCGCGGAACTGCTCGGCGAGTCCCCGGCTGTACGCCGACGTGACGTCATACAGCACCGCGGCCCGGCGGGATTCGAGGTCGCCCCGGGCGAACCGCGCGAGCACGTCGGCCTGCACGTCGTCGAGGAACGCGAGGCGGAACACGTAGCGCTTGTCCTCCGTCACCGCGGGGTTGGACGACATCGGGCTGATCATCAGGATGTGGGCATCCTCGGCCACGATGGCGACCGGAATCGCGTGGCGGCTGAACTGGGGTCCGATGAACGCGACCACGCTGTCCTGATTGATGAGCGAGCGCGCCGCGCCGGCCGCGGCGTCGGCACGGTCGGCGAAGTCGCGCTCGACCAGGCGCACGCGATAGCGCCGGCCGCCGATGATGATGTCGCCGGATTCGGCCGCGGCCAGGTGCGCACCGTCGCGCGTGGGCCGCCCGGAGATGTCCCCGTACGGGCCGGAAAATGTCGCCAGCAGCCCGATGCGGAGTTGCTCGGGTTCGTGGCGGCAGGCGACAAGCAACGCGGCCAGAACGGCGGGTGCCCACGGCACACAACGCGATCGCACGGAATGTCTCCGCCCCGACGGCAGCGCCACAACCCCGGAGCTAGCGCTGCGTCACCGTCAGACTCTGCACGTGCAGATTGACCCCGTGGTTTATCCGCAGCCCCACGATCCCGTCGAAGTTTGCGGCGGCGCGCGGCATGGTGTGCACGCGCTGGCCGTTGACGAAGAACTCCACCTCCCGCGCGCCCACCTCGACCGCGAGCGTGTTGCGCACCGACTGCGCGGTCGTGTCCTCGGCGGGCTGGGGCACAATGGCCGGGCTCGCGGTCCACGCGACCAGGTCGTGTGTGGCGGCGCCGGCGCGATGCTTGATCAGGAACTGCCCGTCCTTCCGGATCAGGAAATAGACGTAGTCCTGGTTCGCGCCGTCCAGCTCGCGACCGCCGAGCACCAGCCCGAAGCCCTCGGCGTGGCCGGGGAGCGGGAAGACGTGCATCAACGACTCCACGCGGTACGCGCCGCGTCCCACCGTCTCCGGATTCCACAGGACCGCCGCCGCGCGCCCCGACGTGACGTGCCAGCCGGGCCGCATGGTCACGAAGTAGAACAGCGAGTCCACCGCGTTCGCGCGATCGTACCGGATCCGGAAGTTGGTCGGCCGCTGCATGTTCGCCTGCTCCTGCGCGAGGGCGGGGGTGGAAGCCGTCGCCAGGGCGATCAGGGCGCTCACCAGGGTGCGTCGCATCATGGTCCTCGACGAGTGCGGTTTGTGTCTCGAACGTTACACCGGCCGAGCCTCTCGCGCACCGTTCTAGTGCTGGGTCAGGCTGAACCAGTTGCCCGAGTTGTCCTTGAAGGTGGCCTCGACGCCGTAGGGGCGCTCTTCCGGGGCCGACAGGAACTCGACGCCCTTCGCCTTGAGTTCGTCGTAGGTCTTCCTGCAGTTCTCGGTCTCGAACACGCCGGCGCCCATCGCGCCGCGATCCATCAGCTCGAAGATCCGCTTCGCGGTCTCCTCGTCGAACATGCTCCCGCCCGCCGGGTTCATCAGGACGATTTCGAGGTCCGGCTGGTTCCTGGGCCCCACGGTGAGCCAGCGGAAGTTGTCCATGGTCACATCGGTGCGGACCTCGAAGCCGAGCTTCCTGGTGTAGAACTCCTTGGCCGCCTCCTGGTCCTTCACGTAGATGGTGGCGTGGGACAGCCGGGTGATCATCCGCTCCTCCTCAGGTTTCGACGGTGGCGCGTGGCGGTGCAGGGTGGTGGCTCAGGCCGCGGCGCCAGCAGCGGGCCCGTCGTGGCCGCGCCGATGGTGAGGTACGTCGCCTGCATGACCGCCTCCACAGGTGTGAGGGATGGTCACACGGTAGCGCCGGGCATGATCGGATGCTTCTCGGGAATTGCGGTGATGCGAACGGCGCTGCCCGCGGTCCGAGGGTGGGGTCGGGGGTTCTGCGGGGACGGCGATCGGCGGACAGCGGACCGCCGACTGCCGTCATCCCGCCCGGCCCGGGCGTGCCGAGAACGCCCGATACAGGCAAGCCGGCACGGCGAGCGTGCGCACCGGTCCCGCGCGGGCGAACCGGCGCCGGTAGGCGCCGGGCGGCTCACCCACGTGCCGGCGGAACGTGGCAACGAAGCTCCCCAGGCTCTCGAAGCCCACGTCGAAGCAGACCGCCGTGACCGACATGTCGGTGCGCTCGAGCAGCTCACGCGCGCGCCGGATCCGCCGCTCGATCTGATAGCGGTGCGGCGTGTGTTCGAAGATGCGGCGGAACGCCCGCACGAAATGGAACTTCGAGAGCCGGGCCGTGGCGGCGAGGGTGTCGAGCGCGACGCCGGCGGCGTACTCGCGGTCGATGTGATGCTTGGCCCGCACCACGCCGCGGCGCGCGGGCCGGACGGCGGCGGCGCGGTGCAGCCCGCCGTACCATCCGGCCCACCGCGCGCCGGCCGCGCGGGTGCGCTGGTCCATCGGTCTCAGGGGCACGGCGCGGCGGCGCGCTGGCGGGCCCGCGGCGCCGGGATGGGGAAGGCGACCGTGCTCTCGTGACCCTCGCGACTCACCGAGGCGATCCCGAAGAACCAGTTGTCGATCACGCGGCCGGTGGCCTCGTAGCGGGTCGCGCCGCTCACGTCCTCCACATGGTCCCAGGTGGGCGAGTCGGTGCGCCGCCAGTACACGCGGTACCGCGCCACGGTGGTCGAGTCGGCGGGCGGCTCCCAGCGCAGCGACGCCGCATACTGCCCCCCGCCGGTGATGTACGCGTTGCGCACCGGGCCGGGGGCCCAGGCCAGGGACGCCAGGCTCGCGGCGTTGAGCGCCGTGACCCTCGCGAGGTAGTCGAAGTTCACGCCCTCGAGCACGTCGCCGTAGGCGATGCCGTTCTCCACGCGGATGTCCTGATGCTGGCGAGTGTAGTCCTCGTGTCCCTCGGAGAGCCGCACCGCCGGGAACCCCAGGTCCGCGAACGCGCGGTGGTCGCCACCCCGGCCGAACCGGTCGAGCCGGTAGATCATCCACACGTCCATCGACGGCACGTGGCGCCGCGCGATCACGTGGACGTAGCGGGCGAGCTGGCGCGAGATGCCGTCCACCTCGCCCCCGGTGGAGCGGCGCGCGCACCGCGCCGAGTCGGTCTCGGTCGGCGGTGTGCCGTCGGACAGCACGCGGATCATCCGGTCGTCCGTGATGCCGTCGCCGCCGCGGGTATTGCCGACGATGTCGTTGTTGAGGTTGCCCTCGACGAGCCAGCCGCTGTCGCGCGCCATGCGGGCCAGGGTCTGTCCGCCGAGCAGGCCCTGCTCCTCGCCCGCGAGCGTCGCGTAGACGATGGTGGCGTTGAAGCGGTGGCGGGAGAGCACGCGCGCGGCCTCGATGACGGCCACCGTGCCGCTGCCGTCGTCGTTGGCCCCGGGCGCCGAATCGGTCGCGTTGAGCGTGTCGCTGACCCGGCTGTCGAAATGGCCGCTCATCACCAGTACGCGGCCGGGGTCCGTCGCGCCGCGCTGGATCGCGATGACGCTGACGACGTTGGTCGGGACGGGGACCCGGTTGCGCGGCTGGTAGATCTCCGACACGTAGCGGACCTCGAGGCACCCGCCGCAGGCGGCGCTGATCCGCCCGAGCTCGGCGTGGATCCAGCGCCGCGCGGCACCGATGCCGCGCGTCGCCGACAGCGTGTCGCTCAGCGTGTGGCGCGTGCCGAAGCCCACCAGCGTCCGGAGGTCCGCGGCGAGGCGCTGCGCGGAGGGCGCCGCGACAATCTGGGCCAGCCGCGGATCCGTGGACCCCGGGGGCACCGGGGGGGGGGACTGGGCCGCGAGACCGGCGGGGACGAGCAGCGGCAGCAGCACGAGAGAATGGCGCACGGGCGACCCTCCACGGAGGTGACGAGCGGCAACCCCTTACATTCTATCGCGCCATGTCCGCCGCCGATACGAGGCTCGCGCCGCAGCCCCACGGGTTCCGCCAGGAGCTGGTCGCGATGGTGCGGCTCGCCCTGCCCATGGTCGTCGTCCAGGTCGGCCTGATGGCGATGGGCGTCGTGGATACGGTGATGGTGGGGCGCGTCTCGGCGGTGCAGCTCGCCGCCGCCGCGCTCGGCAACGTCTACTTCTTCGCCGTCGCGATCTTCGGGCAGGGCGTGCTGATGGCGCTCGATCCGGTGATCTCTCAGGCGGTCGGCGCGCAGGACGAACCGGCGGTGCGGCGCGGGCTGCAGCGCGGCCTCCTGCTCGCGGCGATGATCACCATGCCGGTGTCGCTGGCCCTGGTGCCGGCCCAGCCCGTGCTCGCCGCGTTGCGTCAGCCGGTGGACGTCACGCCCGTGGCGGCGGGCTACGCGGTCGTGTCGATCGCCGGCGTACTCCCTTTCTACTTGTTCATCGTGTTCCGACAGACCCTGCAGGCGATGCACCGCGTGGCGCCCATCGTCGGGGTGATCGCCCTCGCCAACGTCGCCAACGTCGGGCTCAACTGGGCGTTCATCTTCGGGCACGCCGGTCTTCCGGCCATGGGCACCGTGGGCGCCGCCTGGGCCACGGCGATCAGCCGGTGGCTGCTGGCCGTCGGCCTGGTCGCGGCGGGCTGGCGACACCTCGCGCCGCGGCTGGTTCGGTGGGATCGGGCGGTGTTCGCGGGGCCGCCGCTCGGCCGCATGCTGGCCATCGGCGCGCCGATCGGCATCCAGCACCAGCTCGAGTTCGGCATCTTCGGCGCCGTCGGCCTCCTGATGGGCTGGCTGGGACCGGTCGCGCAGGCCGGCCACCAGGTCGCGCTCAACCTCGCGTCGCTGTCGTTCATGGTGCCGCTCGGCGTGGCGGCCGCCGCGGCCGTGCTGGTGGGCAACGCGGTGGGGCGGGGCGACGAGCCCGAAGCGCGCCGCGCGGCGGCCGCGGCGCTGGCCGTCGGCGTCGGATTCATGGCGGTGAGCGCGGGGGCCATGATCGGCGTCCCGGGATTGTTCGCGCGCCTCTACACCGACCAGCGCGAGGTCGTGGCGGTTGCCGCCGCGCTGATCCCGCTGGCCGGCCTGTTCCAGGTCTTCGACGGCACGCAGGTGGTCTCGATCGGCATCCTGCGCGGCGTGGCCGACACTCGCACGCCGATGGTCGTCGCGATGGTGGGCTTCTGGCTGGTCGGGCTGCCGATCAGCGCCTGGCTCGGCCTCCATACCGGGCTCGGCCCCCGCGGGTTGTGGTGGGGGCTGGTGGCCGGGCTCGCGGTGGTCGCGGTCATCCTGCTGCTGCGGGTGCGGGCGCGGCTGGCCCGGCGGCTGGAGCGCGTGGTCGTCGAGGCCCGCGCGTAGGCGGCGGCTTGACCACGCCGAACGGCCCGCCCCATCCTGGCATCGTGCGCCGCGCTCACCGATCGCGGCCGATCGCCCTCGCGTCCGCGGCCGCACTCGCGGCGGCCTGCGCCTCGAGTGGCCCAGCGACCCCGCCCGCCGCCCGCGTCTCGCGCCCGACCGCCGCGCTGGCCGGCCTGGCCGCGCCGTCCATGGCCGGAACCATACTATTGATGGGCGTGCAGTTCCCCGAGCCCGGCATCATCGGCAGGCATTTCAGCGGTGTGCAGTTCCAGACCCGGGTCGGCGACATCATGCTCACCGAGGCGCTGCGCCGCAGCTGGGCGTTCGCGGCCTCGCTGCGGATCGACACGGTGCTGCGCCGCGCCGGGTACCGCGTCATGCAGGGCGCGCTCCCCACCAGCGACGCGCGACGCCTCGAGGGGGTGCGGTTCGGCCTCGCGGGCCGGGTGGACTCGCTGGTGGTCCGCACCGCGGGCAGCACCGGCCCACATCACACGGCCGCGAGCGCGGTCGTCGCGTGGGAGCTGCTCGACCTCGCGGCGGGCTCGCCGGTATACGGGCGGCGCACCGCCGGGGAGGGCGCGGAGCCGGATTCCCTCCGCGTCGCGGTGCTCGAAGCGGTGGGCAACGCGTTGAGTGGCCTGCTCGCCGACTCGGCCTTCCTGCGCGCCCTGGTCAGCCCGCGGCCCGTGGACATCGAGGAGTTCCTGTCGGCGCCCTACGCGCCGCGCGCCGAACCCGGCAGCTTCGATACCATCGTCCTGGTGCCCGACGACCTCAACCCGCTGCCGGACACCAGCCGCCTGCTGCGGCTCGCCGCCGGTGTCGTCACGCTCCGGGCACGGCGCGACGAAACGGCGGTGCTCCTGACTCGCGACGGGCTCGCCCTCACGTCGTACCAGGCCGTGCGCCGACCGGGCCGGCTGTTCACCAGGTTCGGCACCGGGGTCGAGCGGCCGGCGCGCGTGCTGCGATTGAACCGGAGTGCCGGCGTGGCGCTGCTGCAGATCTCCTGCCCGGACCCGTGTACCACCGTGCCGTGGACGGCGCGGCCGGTCCTGGGCCGCGACAGCGTGGTCGTCATCGGCGCCCCGTTCGGCGCCAACCCGGCCTACCTGGTGGGCTACGGCGTGGTCCGGGGGCGCCCGGGGGTCGCAGCGCCGGGGCGCCGGTTCAACCTCGAGGTCGGTGCCGAGCTGGTCGGCGGCGAAGCCGTGGCGGGCGTCGGGGGGGGGGACGTGTTCGCCATCACGCTGGCACGGCGCAGCCAATCGGCGATCCACCTCGCCGAGGTGTTCCGGGCGCTCGCCATCCGCGCCGACTCCATGCGCTGAGCGCCGTCCGCGGTTCGGATCTGCGGCCTCGGTTGCGCCCGGCCGCGGGACCCCATATTCCACTAATATGTGTATGGGCCGGCGCTGCGGGTGGGCCGTGGTGTTCGCGGCGATGGCGGCGGCCTGCGCTTCACCCCGCGGGTCGGGCCCGGCGGACGCTCCCGCCCCGCCGCCTGAGCCCGGCGCCCGCCGGCTGGTTCCCCGCGCCGTCGGCACCGTGCTGTTCCTTGGACTCGATCTGCCGGACGTCGGCACCGTCATCGGTGGCCACTACGGCGGCGCGGCGTTCGAGGTGCGGCAGACCACGTACCAGATGTCGGACGCCGCGCGCGCCGGATGGTCCCGGGCGGCCCGCCTCAGGGGCGAAACGGTGCTGCACGACGCGGGCTATACGGTACGGGGCGTCGGTGGAGCCACGTCCGATCTCGTGGCGGTGGACGATGAAGTCCGATTCGGCATCCAGGGGCGGGTCAGCGCGCTCGAGGTCCGGACGTTCGCCGGCGCCGGCTCCCGCGTCGAAGCGCGGGTCGAAGTGGCCTGGGACCTGCTGGATGTGCCGCGAGGCGCGGTGATCTTCGGCCGCACCCATGCGGGAGTGGCGCGTATCTCGGGCCGGCTGGACGAAGCGGTGGCGGACGCCTTCGATGCGGCCTTGTCTCACCTCGTCGTGGACACCCTGTTTCAGGTCGCACTGCTCGCGCCCGCTGTCGCGGCTGACGGGCGGCGCGGGCCGGCGGCGTTCGTCGAGCCGGTGGCCGGCGAGCCGATCCGGATCGTCGCCGGGGATCTGAACCCGAGCCTCGATTCGGGTGCGGTGGAGCGGGTGCTCGCCGGGGTGGTGACCTTGCGCGGCCCCGACCAGATCTACGGTACGGCGTTCCTGCTCACCCGCGGCGGACTCGCGCTGACCACGCGCCGCGCCGTCCGCCAGACCCGCCGGCTGCGCGTGCGCCTGCCGAGCGGCGTGGTGCGCCCGGTACAGGTGCTGCGCCAGCACGCAGGGCTCGACATCGCGCTGATCCAGGTGGATTGTGCCGCGGCTTGTCCGACGGTGGACTGGGACGCGATCAGCCTGCCGGCGGTGAACGCGGACGTGGTGACGATCGGCGCGCCGGGGAGCGACGAGGCGCCGCCGTTCGTCTCGCGCGGGCGGATCGGCGGCCGCTGGGGCCTGGCCAACGGCGTCACGCTCGTTACGCAGGGCGACGAGGTCGTCAACGGAGGCGAGCCGGTTGCGCTCGCAGCGACCGGGAAGGTCGTCGGGCTGGTGTCGGCGCGGCCGGGGCGGCGCACGGCGCTGCTCCTCGGCGAAGTGCTGCGGGCGCTGCGCGTGATTCCGCCGCGACCCTCCTGAGGCTCAGGGCCGCGGACGCGGAGGCGTGGCGGGCCGCGGGGCCGGCCGTTGGGCCGGGCGGCGGCGGGCCGGGTCGCAGAACCGTGCCGTCATCTGCGTGGCGTTGGTGCGGTAGCCCGGCAGGATCTGCGTGAGCAGCAGGTCCGCTCGCGTGGTGTCTACCGCGCGTCCGGCCCGCAGGTTCGAGTCGACGCGGGCCACCAGGGTGTCGAGCCCGCGCGTCGAGTCGCACGACTGATTCTCCTGCAGGTTGTTCAGCCGCATGCTCAGCAGCTGGATCTCGCCGACCCCCAGGTAGAATGCGTAGGTCGGCTTCAGGTCGATGGCGGACCACGGCTCGCCGCGCCTCAGCACGTCGACCGCGCGGACGAACGCCCGCTCGCGGAGCAGGGTGGAGCCCGCGCGCAGGAACACCTCGGCCGCATAGGGCCGGTAGGCCGAGTCTTCGGCGGCCGACGCCGCGAGGGCGAGAGCCGAGTCCTGCTGGCCGGCCTCCGAGAGGTAGGTGGCGAGCACGGCGCTGGCGAGCCGGTCGCCGGGGCGGAGCCGGAGCAGCCGCCGGATGGTCGTCGCGCCCGCGGTATCGCTGCGGCTGCGCTGGATCAGGCCCAGCCGCAGCCAGCTGTCCGCGTCTTCCGGATTGAGCTGTGTCGCGGTCGCATACCACTCCGCCGCCTTGGCGCGGTCGTTCGCGGCCTCGTAGGCCTGCGCCGCGATGGCGGCGAACCGGGCGTCCACCACCGACGTGTCGGTCTGCGCCGCGAGCTGCAAGGTGCCTGCCGCGTCGGCCCAGCGCCGCTGCGCCGCGCGGATCGCCCCGAGCGCCACGATCCACCACGCGTTCGTGGACTGGAGCCGCGCGGCGGAAGCATACGCGTCGCCGGCCTCGTCCCACCGGGCCAACCGAGCCTGGGCGTACCCCAGCTCACCGTGGTAGAGCGGGTTGTTTCGGCCGCGCTGCATCGCGGCGGTCAGCGACAGAATCGCGTCCGCCCAGCGGCCGCTGTCCAGGTCCATGCGGGCTTCGGTGTACTGGCGCAACCCGCCGTCGCGCTGGCCCGGGGACAGCTGCTCGTGTTTCTGGCGGGCTCGGGCGGAGGCGTGGATGAGGAGACTGTCCAGGATCTGGGCCGAGCCGGTCGGGGGCAGCGCGAGCGCGGCGATCAGGGCGCAGAGGCCCACGGAACGGAGAGGTCGCATCCGCGAAAAGTGACTGCCCGGGTGCGGCGGGAGCAAGGCCGCACGCCTGGTCCCCCATGGCGGCGGCTCCGTCCCCGGCGGGTAGCCCGGGGCGCCGGTTGGCGGATAGCTTGCAGGCCGCAGGGCATGCTCGAATCCGGGAGGACGTACGTGACCGACCGCAGGGACTTCCTCAGGACCACCGGTGTCGCCGCCGCGGCCGTCGCCGGGGGATCGGTGCTCCGGCCGACCCCCCAACCGGCGCTCGCCGCGCCGCCGCAGGGGCCCGCGATGGACGCCGCGACGCGCGACCTGCTGATGGTCGCGCTCAACGCGGCCCGCGGCGCCGGGGCCGGCTATGCCGACGCGCGCATCGCCCGCCGGAAACAGAACTTCGTGTTCACCCGGGAGCAGCAGATCCAGAACGTGGTGGACACCGAGACGATGGGCTGCGGCGTGCGGGTGCTGGTGGACGGCACGTGGGGCTTCGCCGCCACGCGGCGCCTGACCCGCGACGCGGTGACCGGCGTGGCGCGGGAGGCCGTGGCGATCGCGCGCGCCAACCGCGTCGCGCGCGACCGGGCCGTGGAGTGGCTGCCCGGGCCGGCCGCGAGCGGCAGCTGGCGCAGCCCCTACCGCACCGACCCGTTCACCGTGTCGGTCGAGGACAAGGCCGGACTGCTGCTGCGGGCCAACGCCGAAGCGATGCGCGCCACGAACGTGCGGTTCGTCAACAGCGCGCTGTTCTTCGTGAAAGAAGAGAAGAACTACGCCAACACCGACGGCTCGGTGATCGCGCAGACGATCATCCGCAGCTGGCCGACCCTCGCCGCGACGGCGGTCGCGCCCGACCGCTCCGACTTCCAGGTCCGCACCAACGCCATGCAGCCGATGCAGCGGGGCTGGGAGTACGTGCTCGAGCAGGACATGGCCACCCGAGCCGTCCAGTGGGGCGAAGAGGCGGCGCAAAAACTGACCGCGCGGCCGGTCGACGTGGGCCGCTACGACCTGGTGCTCGATCCGAACAACCTGTGGCTCACGATCCACGAGTCCATCGGGCATCCGACCGAACTGGACCGCGCGATGGGCTACGAGGCCAACTACGCCGGTACCAGCTTCATCGCGCCGCCGGAGCGGCACCTCGGGCTGCTGCGCTACGGGCCCGAGTTCATGAACATCCAGGGCGACCGCTCCCAGGAGGGCGGCCTGAGCAACTGCGGGTGGGACGACGACGGGGTGCAGCCCGACGACTTCCTGATCGTCCGCGCCGGCATGTTCAACGACTACCAGACCACCCGCGAGCAGGCGCCGTGGCTGCGCTGGTGGTACGACCGCCAGCAGCGGCCGACCCGCTCGCACGGCTGCGCCTACGCCGACAGCTGGGCGAGCGTCCAGTTCCAGCGGATGCCGAACGTGTCGCTCCTGCCCGGCGAGCGCGACGTGACCTGGGACGAGCTCATCGGCGGCACCGAGCGCGGCATCGCGATCGTCGGCGACGGCAGCTTCTCGATCGACCAGCAGCGCTACAACGCGCAGTTCGGCGGCCAGCTGTTCTACGAAATCCGCGGCGGCCGGATCACCGGGATGCTGAAGGACGTGGCCTACCAGATCCGCACGCCCGACTTCTGGAACTCGCTGGACCAGATCGGCGGGCGCTCGGCGTACCGGATGGGCGGCTCGTTCTTCGACGGCAAGGGCCAGCCGGGGCAGATCAACGCGGTGAGCCACGGCGCGCCGCCGGCCAGGTTCCGCGGCGTCAACGTGATCAATACGGGGAGGCGCTCGTGAGCCGCCGCCAGCAGCCGGCGCGCGCCGTCCTGTCGCGCCCGGAGCTGCAGAACGTCGTGGACCGCGTGCTCTCGATGAGCCGCGCCGACGGGTGCCAGATCAACGTCACCAGCAACGTGACCGGCAATACCCGGTTCGCCGCCAACCAGCTCTCGACCTCGGGCGGCGTGGAGGACGCGGGCCTCGCGGTGCAGTCGAGCTTCGGCCCGAAGCACGCGGTGGTGACGAGCAACGATCTGTCGGACGAGTCCATCCGCCGCGTGGTGCAGCAGTCGGAAGCGCTGGCCCGGCTCGCGCCCGACGATCCCGAAGCCATGCCCGAGCTGCCGCGGCAGCAGTACGCCACCGTGAACGCGTTCTTCGACCGCACCGCCGGCCTCTCGCCGGGCGACCGCGCCCAGGTGGCGCTCGCCGCCCTCGAGGTGACCCGCCAGGCGGGCGACCTGACGGCCGCGGGCTTCATCGTCGCGGGCCAGGGCAGCAACTGCGTCGCGAACAAGAGCGGCCTGTTCGCCTACCACCGCAACACGTTCGCGAACTACACGCTCACCGTGCGCACCGCCGACGGGACCGGCTCGGGCTGGGCCGCGTCCGATCACCCCGACTGGAACCAGCTCGACGCCCGGGGCGTGGCGCAGCGCGCGGCCGACAAGGCCCGCGCCTCCCGCTCCCCGGTCGCGATCGAGCCGGGCCGCTACACGGTGATCTTCGAGCCGCAGGCGGTGGGTGACCTGGTGCAAACCATGGCGTTCGGGCTCGACGCGCGCTCGGCCGACGAGGGTCGCAGCGCGTTCGCCAGCCCCACCGGCGGCACCAGGATCGGCGAGCGCATCGTGGATCCGCGGGTGACCATCGCCTCCGATCCCACGGACCCGCAGCTGCTGGCCCAGCCGTACGACGGCCAGGGGCTCCCGCTGACCCGGCAGGTGTGGATCGAGAACGGCGTGCTGCGCCAGCTGGTGTACTCGCGGTTCTGGGCCCGGCGGCAGAACCGGCAGCCGACCGGGTTCCCGACCGGCGTAAAGTTCTCCGGCGGCGACCAGACGGTGGATCAGTTGGTCGGCGGCACCGAGCGCGGCGTGCTGGTGACCCGGCTGTGGTACCTGCGCCAGGTGGACCCGCGCACGCTGCTGTTCACGGGTCTCACCCGCGACGGCACTTTCCTGGTGGAGAACGGGCGGGTCGCGCGCAGCGTCCGCAACTTCCGGTTCAACGACTCGTCCTTGTTCCTGCTCAACAACCTCGAGGCGCTGGGGCAGGCGCAGCGGCTGGCCGGCACCGAGGCGGGCGGCAACATCGTGATGCCGTCGGTCAAGGCGCGCGACTTCAGCTTCACCTCGTTGTCGGAAGCCGTCTAGCTGGCAACCCGACCGGCGGGTGCGCCCGCTCGGCCCGCGGCCGGGGCGGTGGACGAGGCGGCGCGGCGGCTCCGGCAGGAGGTGGGCCGCCGCATCGTCGGCCAGGCGCGGGTCGTGGACGAGATCCTGATGGCGCTGATGGCCGGCGGCCACGCCCTGCTCGTCGGCGTGCCGGGGCTCGCCAAGACGCTGATCATCCGTTCGATCGCCGACGCGATGCGGCTCGAGTTCCGCCGCATCCAGTTCACCCCGGACCTCGTGCCGAGCGACATCACGGGCACCGAGATCCTCGAGGAGGACACGGCCAGCGGCGCCCGGCGGTTCCGGTTCGTGCGCGGACCGGTGTTCGCGAACATCGTGCTCGCCGACGAGATCAACCGCACGCCGCCGCGCACCCAGGCGGCCCTGCTCGAGGCGATGCAGGAGCACCGGGTCACCGCCGCCGGCGAGACGATGCGGCTCCCCGAGCCGTTCTTCGTGCTCGCCACGCAGAACCCGATCGAGCAGGAAGGCACCTACCCGCTGCCCGAGGCGCAGCTCGACCGGTTCCTGTTCGACATCCGCATCGGGTATCCGTCGGAGGCGGAGGAGGTGGACATCCTGCGCTCGACGACCGGCGCGGATGAGCACCCCGTGACGCCGGTGCTCGGCGGGCCCGAGGTATTGGCGTTGCAGCGGCTGGTGCGCGAAGTCCCCGCGGCCGACGCCGCGCTGCGGTACGCGTCCGGGCTCGCGCGCGCCACCCGGCCCGACGATGCGTCGTCGCCCGAGCTGGTCCGGCGGTTCGTGCGGTGGGGCGCCGGGCCGCGCGCGAGCCAGGCGCTGATCCTGGGCGCCAAGGCCCACGCCCTGCTGCAGGGCCGGTTCGCCGTGGCACCCGACGACATCCGGCGCGTCGCGATGCCGGTGCTGCGCCATCGGGTGCTCCCCAACTTCGCCGCCGAGGCGGAAGGCGTCACGGCGGAGCGCGTCATCACCGAAGCGCTCGCCCGCGTGCCGGAGCCCCGCGCCGACTTCCTCGCCTGACGTGACCGCGCCGGCCGCCGTGGAGTACGGCGCCCTGCTCGACGTGCTGCGCGGCGTGACCTGGCCCGCGCGGCTGCACGCCCTCGGCGGCACCGCGGGCACCCACAAGTCCCGCCTGCGCGGCCACACCGCCGAGTTCACCGAGTACCGTCCCTACCGCCAGGGCGACGATCCGCGCCGCATCGACTGGAAGCTCCTGGCGCGGACCGACCGCGCCTTCCTCCGCATCACCTCCGATCGCGCGACGCTGCGCACCATGCTGCTGCTGGACGCGACCGCCTCCATGGCCTTCCCGGACGGCGCCGGGTCCAAGTGGGCGCAGGCCTGCCGCCTCGCGGTGGGACTGGCCGCGGTCGCGAACGCCGCGGGCGACCCGGTGGGCCTCGTCGTCGCCGGGCCCGGACCCGTCCGCACCGTCGCGCCGCGCACGCGACGTGGCGTGGTGGCGGAAATCGCGCGCACGCTCGAGGACGTGCAGCCGGCGGGCGAGGCGCCGCTCGCGCCGGCGCTGCACGCCCTGCGCGAGATGCCGCGGCTCGCGATCGTGTCCGACTTCCTCGGCGACGAGGCGGAGCTGCTGCGCGTGGCGCGCGAGCGCATCGCGGGTGGCACCGAAGTGTACGCGGTGTACGTCGTGGCGCCGGAGGAGCTCGAGCCCGGGGGCGCGTTCCTCGCGGCCGACCCGGAGCGCCCGGGGCTGCGCCGGCCGTTCGCGCCGGAGGCGCGCGAGCGCTACGCGGGCGCGTTCGCCGCGTGGCGGCGCGAGACCGCGCGCGCGTGGCGCGGCGCGGGCGCGGTGTGGGTCGAGGTCTCGGCCGCCGAGCCGGCGGCGCGCGCCGTGCGGCGCATCGCGCGCGCGGTGGCCGTGGAGGCGCACGCGTGACCTGGCTCGCGCCGGGCTACCTCGGGCTCGCCGTCCTCGCCGCCGCGGCGGTGGTGGCGCTCCACTTCTTCACGCGGCGCGTGCCGAAGCCGCGGCTGCTGCCCACGGCGCGCTTCGTGCCGGAGGCCGCGGTCAGCGCCCCATCGCCGGCGTCCCGCCCCGCCGACCTCGTGGTGCTGGCCCTCCGCGCGCTCGCGCTGCTGTGCGCAGGCGCGGCCCTCGCGCGACCGGTACCCGCGCCGCCCCGCGCGGTGCTCCGGGTCGTAGTGGCGCACGGGCCGGACGCGCTGCCCGGCGCGCGCGCGTTGCTCGGGCCGGGCGACACCCTGGTGGTGTCGGAAACCGGGACCCTGTCGGCGGCGCTGGTACGCGCGCGCCGCGCCGCGGCCCGCGTGGCCGGGCGCGCCGACTCCATCGAGCTGGTGCTGGTTGCGCCGTTCGTCCGGGGCGAGTGGGACGCCGCCACCGCGGCGCTGCGAGCCACGTGGCCGGGCCGCGCGCAGCTCGTGGCCGTCGCGCAGCGCCCGCCCGCCGCGCCGCCGCGCCTCGAGTTCGGCGGCGGCCCCGCCGACGACCCGCTGGCCGCCGCCGCGCGGCTGCTCGGCGAGCGCCGCGGCGCTGCGACCCGCATCGCCCGCGGCGCCGCGCGCGCGGCGGACTCGGCGTTCGCCCGCGGCGGCGGCGCCCTGGTGGTCTGGCCCACCGGCGCCGAGACCGCTCCGCGCGGCGCCGCGGACACGATCGGTGCCGTGATCGCCGCCGGCACGGTGGTCGTGGCGCCGTTCGCGCGCACGGTGCGACTCGATGAGCCCCCGGCCCCCGCCCCCGCCGGGAACGCCGACCGCGTCGTCGCGCGCTGGGCCGACGGCGCACCCGCGGCGCTCGAGCGGAGCCTGGGGTCGGGGTGCGTCCGCTCCGTCGCGATTCCGGTCCCGACCGCCGGCGACCTGGTGCTGCGCCGCTCGTTCCGCGAGGTGCTCGACGCACTGGCGGCTCCGTGCGGCGGGAGCCGCGATCCGGCGCTGCTGGACTCGGTGAGCCTGGAGACGCTCCGCGGCCCCGAGGCGCTCGCCGCCGCGGCCGCCCTGGGGACACCGGCGGCGCCGCGCGCCCTCATCGCGTGGCTGCTCGCGCTCGCCGCGCTTCTCCTGTTTGCGGAGCTTGGCGTGCGCGCCTGGAGCGCGGCGCGATGAACGCGCGCGAGCGGCTGCGCCGCGCCCGGGCGGTGCTCATCGCCGGCGTGGTGGTGCGCGCGGTGCTGGGCGCCGTGGCCGCCGGGGCGGCGGTGCTCGGCCTGTTCGCGGCGCTGGAAGCCGGGATCGGCCTGCCGGCCACGGTGCGAACGCTGGCGCTGCCGCTGGCCGGCCTTGCGACGCTCGCCGCGCTCGCCTGGGTGGCGTGGCGCTCGCGCGCCGTGCGCTCCCGCGAGGCTGTGGCGCTGTGGGTCGAGGCGCGGGTGCCGTCCCTGCGCTACGCGCTGGTCACCCTCGAGGACGCGCGCACTGCGGGCGCGGCGGTGGAAGCGCTGGAAGCGCGCGTCGAAGGCACCGCCTGGCGTCGCCCGGTCTCGCGCGCCCTCGCGCGCGCGCTCGCGGGGCCCGCGGCGCTCGCCGCCGGCACCATCGTCGTGCTCGCGCTGCTGCCGCCCGCCGCGGTGGCTCGTGTCGGCCGCCCTCGCGAGGGCGCGGACCTCGCCGGCCCGCCGCGGGGGCGGGCCGCGCGTGCGCCCATCGTGATCAGCGTCGCCGTCACGCCGCCCGCCTACACCGGGGAGCGCCCGTTCACGCTGGACGATCCGGCGCTGGTGGCGGCGGTCACCGGCAGCCGGGTGGCCATCGCGGTGCGCGGCGCCGGCGCGCGCCTGGCGGCGCGCCTCGGCGACAGCGGGCTCGCTGTCGAAGGAACGGCGGGCGGCGCGCGCCGCACCCTCACGTTCGCGATGCCCGCCCGGCCCGTCGCGCTGCGCTTCCTCGCCGACCCTGGCGAGCGCATCGTCGCGATCGAGCCCAGGCCCGACTCGGCCCCCACGGTGACGCTGACGCTCCCCGAGCGCGACTCCGTGCTGCGCGCCGCGGGTGGCGTGGTCCCGCTCGCCGCCGAGGTCACGGACGACTACGGCCTCGCGGCCGCGTGGTTCGAGTTCATCATCAGCTCGGGCGAGCGCGAGAGCTTCACGTTCCGGAGCGGCGTGCTGGCGCGCGCGGCGCTCGACGGCGCTCCCTCCCGGCGCGCCGACCGCCGCACGACGCTCTCGCTCGACTCGCTGCGGCTCCGGCCCGGCGACGTGATCCACCTGCGCGCCGTCGCCACCGACCGCAACGACGCGACCGGGCCGGGCCGCGGCGTCTCGGCGACCCGCACCTTCCGGGTCGCGCGCGCGGGCGAGTACGACTCGATCGCGGTGGAAGGGCTGCCGCCGTTCGAGGGCGACACGGCCGCCATCAGCCAGCGGATGCTGATCATGCTGGCCGAAGCGCTCGAGCGGCGCCGGCCGCGCCTCGCCCGCGACGTCACGGTGCGCGAAGCGCGGGACCTCGGACGTGACCAGGCGCGCCTGCGCCGCCGGGTGTCGGACATCATCTTCGCGCGCCTCGGAGACGAGCCGTCGGGCGAGCACGCCCACGCCCCGGGCGAGGTGCACGACGAGGACGAGGCGCGGCGCGCCAACCTCACGCCGGAGCAGCTGCTGGCCGCCGCCGACTCGGCCACCACCCTCGCGGCGGGCGCCGAGCGGCCGCTCGACTTTGCGGCGGACGAAACGCCGGTCGTGGCCATCAACCGGCCGCTGCTCGAGGCGTACAACGCCATGTGGGAGGCCGGCCGCTGGCTCGAGATCGGTGAGCCGGACGACGCGCTGCCCCACATGCGCGCCGCGCTCGCCGCGATCCAGCGGGCGCGCCAGGCCGAGCGCCTGTACCTGCGCGGCCGGCCACCCACCGTCGTCGTGGACCTGGCCGCGGCCCGGCTCGCCGGTGACCGCTCCCGGGCACGGGGCGGCCGCCGCGAGCCGCGCGGCGCCCCCGCCTGGCACCGCGCCCGCCTCGCCGCGCGGCTCGACGCCGCGCTCGGCGCCGCGAGCGGCACCGCGCTCGTGGACTCGCTGCTCCTGCTGCGACTCGACGCCCTCGGCCGCTGGCCGGCCTTCGCCGCCGCGCTGGGCCGCGCCGTCGCCGACCTGCGCGCCGGACGCGACGCCACGTTCGCGCTGGTCCGCGCGCGCGAGGCCGTCGCCGGCGAGTCGCGGGCGAGCCCGGGACTGCCGGCCTGGGAGATGCTCCCGTGAGCCGGTTCGTGTTCGCCACCGCCCGGTACGAGTCGGGCGACTGGGACAGCGCGCCGCTCGTGCCGGCGAACATCGCCGACACCATCGCCCGCTACACCTCCATCGAGGTCGCGCCCAGCGGCGCCATCGTGCCACTCGGCTCCCCCGACCTGTTCCGCTACCCGTTCGCGTTCTTCACCGGCCACCTGCCGGTGCGCTTCACCGACGCCGAGCGCGCCAACCTGGCCGCGTACGTCGAGCGCGGCGGCTTCCTGTTCGTGGACGACCACAACCACGACGTGGACGGGCAGTTCCACCGCACCGCCACCGAGGAGCTGCACCGGGCGCTCGGACCGCTGCGCCGGCTGCCCAACACCCACGCGCTGTATTCGTGCTTCTTCACCTTCGAGGAGGGTCCGCCCACCACCTCGCACGAGCTCAACGGGTGGGGCGACAACCTGGTGCACCGCTATCTCAACGCGGTCGAGCGCGACGGCCGCGTCGGCGTGCTGTACAGCAACAAGGACTACAGCTCGGAATGGAACTACCATCCGCAGAGCAAGCGGCTGTTCGCCGTGGACAACACCCGCTTCGCCGTGAACGTGATCGTGTATGCCCTCACGCGCTGACCGCCGCGACGCGGCCGAGCGCGCGCTGCGGCTCGCGAGCTTCGCCCTGCTGGCGTGGGTCGCGGCGCTGCTGCTGGGCGGGCGGCCCGCGCGAGCCGGAGCGGCATGGCAGGAGAGCGGCGACCTCGCCGGGCCCGCGCTGGCCGCGTGGACGATCGCGCCGCCGGCCGACACGCTGGTGACGGCGTTCGCGCGGGCGCCCGACGCGCCGGTACGCGACTGGCTCGCCGCGCTGCGCGCGGCCGGCACCGCGGTGCGCTGGCGCGACGAAGGTGTGGCGCCGGTGGCGCTCGAGCTGGTTGCGGTCAGCGATCCGGCCGGAGGCGTGCGCGCGCTGGTTGCGGCCAACCCACCCGCGCGCGTCACCCTGGCCGATTCGGCGGGGGGGGGGCCGCTCGACAGCGCGGACGCCGCCGGCGGCGGCGTGGTGTTCGTGGTGCCGGGCCGCCCGCAGCGTCTCTCCGCGCGGGTCGGCGGCCAGACGGCACGCGCCGCGGCGGACACGCTCGCCCGCCGCCGGCTCGCCGTGCTCGGCCGTGCGGGATGGGAGACCAAGTTCGTCATCGCCGCGCTCGAGGA
>Ga0187893_10001012_pt1 | contig 70216 bp, 60 predicted proteins | sample MA1701074metaG_FD_139574 | JGI IMG/M metagenome (GOLD analysis project Ga0187893, IMG submission 139574) | White microbial mat communities from a basaltic lava cave in the Kipuka Kanohina Cave System on the Island of Hawaii, USA - MA170107-4 metaG ...
CGAGCGCCTCGGCGAAGCGATCGAGGCCCGCAAGCGCGTTGCCGCGCTCGGTCCACGCCTCGGCGAGACCGGGGTCGAGGCGCACCGCCTCCTCGAGGCACGCCAGCGCCTCCTCGTGGCGTCCCCCACCGGCGAGCACGGTGCCCCGGGCGGCGTGGGCTTCGGCGTAGTCCGCCCTCAGCGCGAGCGCCCGCGCCTGGTCGGCGAGCGCGGCCTCGGCGCGGCCCAGCCCCTGCAGCACGAGCCCGCGGTTGTGGAAGAAGTACGGCTCGCCCGCCGCCGCGGCGATCGCCCGATCGAGCTCGGCGAGCGCTTCCTCGAGCCGGCCGGCGCGGCGGAGCAGGTTGCCGAGGTTGTTGCGCGCGGCGCCGTCGCCGGGATTCACGGCGAGCGCGGCGCGGTAGAAGCGCTCCTCGAGCTCCGGCCGCCCGAGCGCGCCGGCGAGCACCGCGCAGTTGTAGTGCAGGTCGGCGTCCCGGTGCGCCGCCTCCGCGAGCCGCGCGAGGGCCGCTCCGGCGCCGTCGCGATCGCCCGCCCGGAATCGCCCCACGGCGGCGTCGAATCCGGCCTGCGCAGCGGCGGTGTCGTCCCCGGGCGGCATCGCGGGCTATGGTAGCGAACTCCCCCGCCGGCGCGGGCCGGTCAGTCGACCGCCGGCACCGCGAAACCCCGCGGCGGCTCCCCGTGCCGCGCGATCTCGTGCATCGTGCGGTACGCCGCCTCGAGATGGCGTGCGAAGCGCGCGGTGTCGAACAGCGGGTGGGTGCGCCGGTTCGCGACGATGCGCGCGCGCAGCGCGGCGAGCCGCGCCGGGTCGCGCGCGAGCGCCACCGCGAGCCGCTCGTACTCCGCCAGGCTCGGCGCGACGAGCTCCGGCGCGCCGATCGCGTGCAGCAGGCTCGCGGCCACGCGCGACGCGAACGATTCGCCGGGGCAGGTCAGCACCGGCAGCCCGACCCACAGCGCGTCGCTCGCCGTGGTGTGCGCGCCGTAGGGCGCGGTGTCGAGGAAGAGATCGGCGGCGCCCTGCCGGGCGAGATGCTCGCCGGCCGCGACGGGCGGGGCGAACACGAGGCGGTCGGGCGCGACGCCCCGCTCGGCCGCCGCCCGCCGCAGGTTGTGCGCCACCGCGGGCTCGCCCGAGAAGAGCCAGAGCACGCTCCCCGGCACCGCGCCGAGAACCCGCATCCACGCGTCGAACACGCGCGGTGCCATCTTGTAGCTCTGGTTGAACGAGCAGAACACGAAGCCCTCCGCGGGCAGCCCGGCCCCGGCCCGGCCCGGCGTCCGGGCGGGAAGCGGGCGCGACGAGTCGTTGACCTGGTAGCTGTCGGGGAGACGAACGACGCGCTCCGCGTAGCAGTCCTCGCGGTGCGCCGGGATCACGATGCGGTCGGCGACGATGTAGTCGACGTATCCCGCACCCGTCGTCCCCGGGTAGCCGAGCCAGCCGACCTGCACCGGGGCGGGCCGCAGCGCGAGGATCCCCGGCCGGCAGCCCTGGGTGATCCCCATGAGGTCGACGGCGATGTCCGCCTCGAATGCGGCGATCGCCTCGGCCGCCGCGCGGTCGCTCCGGTCGCGCACGTCGACGAAGCGGTCGAACGCGCGCTCGAGCCGCGCGCGCACCGGATCGCCCGTGTCCGGCCCGAACGACACCGCGGCGATCTCGAACCCGCGCCGGTCGTGCGCCTCGAACAGCCCCGCGGCGAGCAGCCCGATCGGGTGCCGGCGGAAGTCGGCCGAGAGATAGGCGACGCGGATCGGCCCGTCGCGCCGGATTCGCCCCGCGCACAGCGCGCGTGCCGCCGGCGGATGCCGCGCGCCGATCCAGGCCCGCGCGCAGGCGAGCTGCAGCGCCGGATCGTCCGACGCCGCGAGAAAGATGAACGGGCCGGTCGCCCGCGCCCCGCGGGCGACGGCGTCCTCGATGCGGCGCACCGCGCCGGCGTGGTCGCGCCAGTCGCAGAGCTGGAGACGCGCCCCGAGGAGATCCCCGGCCAGGCAATCGAAGTCCGGGTCGAGCGCGAACGCGCGGGCGAAGCTGCCGGCCGCCGCCTCGAGCTCGCGCCGCTGCTCGAGGACGACGCCCAGGTTGCGGTGTGCGGCGGCGAATTCCGGCCGGATCGCGAGCGCCCGGCGCGTGCAGGCGAGCGCCTCCTCCTCGCGGCCGAGGAGCGCGAGCAGGAGGCCGCGGTTCGCCCACGGCTCGGGTGCGCCCGGGTCGAGCGCGCTCGCACGCTCGTAGCTCGCGAGCGCCTCGGCCCGGCGGCCGAGGCTCTCGAGCACGATGCCGCGCTCGGTCCACGCCCCGGCGAGGCCGGGGTCGAGGCGCACCGCCTCCTCGAGGCTCGCCAGCCCCTCCTCGTGGCGTCCGCCGCCGGCGAGTACCGTACCCCGGGCGGCGTGGGCTCCGGCGTAGTCGGCTTTGAGCGCGAGCGCCCGCGCCTGGTCCGCGAGCGCCGCCTCCGCCCGGCCCAGTCCGTGCAGCACCAGGCCGCGGTTGTGGAACAGGAAGGGCTCGCGATCGCTCGCCGCGATCGCCCGATCGAACTCGGCGAGCGCCTCCGCGAGCCGGCCCGCCCGGCGCAGCAGGTTGCCGAGGTTGTTGAGCGCGGCCGCGTCGCCGGGATTCGCCGCGAGCGCCGCGCGGTAGAAGCCCTCCTCGAGCTCGGGGCGCCCGAGCGCGCCGGCGAGCACCGCGCAGTTGTAGTGCAGATCGGCGTCCCGGTGCGCCGCCTCCACGAGCCGCCCGAGGGCCGCCGCCGCGCCGTCGCGATCGCCCGCGCGCAACCGCTCCACGGCGGCCGCGAACTCGGCCTGCGCAGCGGCGGTCTCGTCTCCGGGCGGCATCGCACCGGCGATGGTAGCGAACTCCTCCGGCGGTGCGCGCCCGCGGGGCGCGCCGCCGATCTGGTCTAATCCGGACCGCGATGCAACCCCCCCGCGACATTTCGAGCTACCGGAAGCACTGGGCCGCGCGCTTCGGCACGGCGCCGTTCCTGCCGACCTCGCGCGCCGAGATGGACGCCCTCGGCTGGGACAGCTGCGACGTGATCGTGGTGACCGGCGACGCGTACGTCGATCACCCGAGCTTCGGCATGGCGATCGTCGGCCGGGTGCTCGAGGCGCAGGGATTCCGCGTCGGCATCCTCGCGCAGCCGGACTGGCGCAGCGCGGCAGCCTTCGCCGCGCTCGGCCCGCCGAACCTCTTCTTCGGCATCACCGCCGGCAACATGGACTCGATGGTGAACCGGTACACCGCCGACCGGCGCATCCGCAGCGACGACGCCTACACGCCCGGCGGCGAAGGCGGCCGGCGGCCGGACCGCTCGGTGATCGTCTACGCCCAGCGCGCGCGCGAGGCGTTCCGGGACGTCCCGATCGTGATCGGCGGCATCGAGGCCTCGCTGCGGCGGATCGCGCACTTCGACTACTGGTCGGAGAAGGTGCGCCGCTCGATCCTGCTCGACGCGAAGGCCGACCTCCTCGTCTACGGCAACGGCGAGCGCCAGATCGTCGAGCTCGCGCACCGCCTCGCCGCGCGCGAGCGGATCGGCGACATCACCGACCTCCGCGGCACCGCGTTTGCGCGCAAAGCCGTGCCCGCGGACTGGATCGAGATCGACTCGACCCACCTCGACACGCCCGGTCCGCTCGCGCCGCCGGTCGATCCGTACGCGATGGCGGACGAGACCCGGGCGCAGCGCGCGTCCGCCGCACCGCCCGGACCCGGCACGCCGCCCGGGCGAACGGCACCGCCCGGGCGCGCGGTCGTCCGCTTCGAGCGTCAGGTGAAGAACGCCGACCGCGAGCGGAGCGTCATCCGGCTCCCGTCCTGCGACCAGGTCGCCGGCGACCCGGTGCTCTACGCGCACGCCTCGCGCATCCTGCACCTCGAGTCGAACCCCGGCAACGCGCGCGCGCTCGTGCAGCGCCACGGCGACGTCGAGCTCTGGCTCAACCCGCCGCCGATCCCGCTCGCCACGAAGGAGATGGACTGGGTGTACGAGCTGCCGTACCGCCGGCAGCCCCATCCGTCGTACGGCGGCGCGAAGCTTCCCGCCTACGAGATGATCCGCTTCTCGATCGCGATCCAGCGCGGCTGCTTCGGCGGCTGCACGTTCTGCTCGATCACCGAGCACGAGGGCCGCATCATCCAGAGCCGCTCCGGGGATTCGGTGATCCGCGAGATCGAGACGGTCCGCGACACCGTGCCGGGCTTCACCGGCGTCATCTCCGATCTCGGCGGTCCGACCGCGAATATGTACCGGCTGGCGTGCAAGAGCCGCGAGATCGAGGGCGCGTGCCGGCGGCCGTCCTGCGTCTATCCCGGCATCTGCCCGAACCTGAACACCGATCACGCTCCGCTCGTCGACCTCTACCGCCGCGCGCGCGCAGTGCCGGGCATCAAGAAGGTGCTGATCGCCTCGGGCGTGCGCTACGACCTCGCGATCGAGTCGCCCGAGTACGTGAAGGAGCTGGCGCAGCACCACGTCGGCGGCTACCTGAAGATCGCACCCGAGGCGATCGCCGAGGGCCCGCTCGCGAAGATGATGAAGCCGGGGGTCGGCGCCTACGACCGCTTCAAGGCGCTCTTCGACCGCTACTCGAAGGCGGCGGGCAAGGAGCAGTACCTGATCCCGTACTTCATCGCCGCGCATCCGGGCACGACCGACGAGGACATGCTCGAGCTCGCGCTGTGGCTCAAGCGCAACGGCTTCCGCGCCGACCAGGTGCAGGCGTTCCTGCCCGCCCCGATGGCGACCGCGACCGCGATGTACCACAGCGGCAAGAACCCGCTGCGCCGCGTGTCGCGCGACAGCGAGGACGTGATCGTGCCGAAAGGCCTCAAGGTGCGCCGCCTGCACAAGGCGTTCCTGCGCTACCACGACGCGAACAACTGGCCGGTGCTGCGCGATGCGCTGCGGCGCATGGGCCGCGCGGATCTGATCGGCAGCGGCCGGCACCAGCTCGTGCCGGCGTACCAGCCCGCGGGGACGGGCGCGGCGCAGGAGGGCAGGCGCGTGACCGGCAAGCCATTCCGCACGCAGCACACCGGCCTGCCGGCGACGCCGGCAGTGCGGCAGCGCCGGCGCGTCTGAGTCCGGGCGCGCTCGCCGGGAAACCCCATGCGCCCGACTCCGCTCGCCCTCCTCGTCGTCTGCCTCGCGAGCTGCGCGACGCTCACCCGCGACTCCTCCATCGACGAGCGCTTCGGCGCCCCGGATCCCGCCCGCTACGACCGTCCCGCTGCGCCGTCGGGCGGGATGTCCTACCGCGCGGACGTGCGGCCGATCCTCGAGCGCCGCTGCGTCGTTTGCCACGGCTGCTACGACGCGCCCTGCCAGCTCAAGCTCGGCGCGTGGGAGGGCGTCGCACGCGGCAGCAGCACCGCGAACGTCTACGACGGCGGCCGCCTCGGCGAGGCGCCGCTCACGCGGCTCTTCGTCGACGCCGAGCTGCCGTCCGAGTGGCGGAAGAAGGGCTTCTCCCCGGTCCTGAACGAGCGCGCGGCGACGCCCGAAGCGAACCTCGCGGCGAGCGTGCTCTACCGCAGCCTCGCCCACAAGCGCGCCCATCCGCTCCCCGCCGACGCGGTGCTGGCGAAACCGTTCGACTTCTCGCTCGACCGGAAGCAGTACTGCCCGCGGATCGAGGAGTACGCCTCCTACGAGCAGCGGTTCCCGCTCGCGGGGATGCCGTACGGCCTGCCCGGGCTCGACCCGCGCGAGTTCGACACGGTCGCGCGCTGGCTCGCCGCCGGCGCGCCGTACGAGGGACCCGAGCCGCTGCCCGCACCCGTGATGCGGGAGGTCGCGGCGTGGGAGGCGTTCCTCAACGGCGACTCGCCGAAGGAGCGGCTGATGAGCCGCTACCTCTACGAGCACCTCTTCCTCGGCTACCTGTACTTCGAGTCCGACGCGAGCCGCCGCTCGCTGCGCATCGTCCGGTCGGCCACGCCGCCGGGGCAGCCGGTCGCGGCGATCGCAACGCGCCGACCCTACGACGACCCCGGGGTGACCCGCGTCTACTACCGGCTCGTGCCCGAGCGCGAGACGATCCTCGCCAAGACGCACCTGCCCTACGCCCTCTCGCCCGGCCGGATGGCGAAGTTCCGCGCGTGGTTCCTCGCCGCCCCCTACGAGGCGAGCGCGCTCCCCTCGTACGCGGTCGAGGTCTCGTCCAACCCCTTCGTCGCGTTCGCCGCGATTCCGGCCGACTCGCGCTATCGCTTCCTGCTGGACGAAGCGCAGTTCTTCATCATGAACTTCATCAAGGGCCCGGTCTGCCGCGGCCAGCTCGCGGTGGACGTGATCCAGGACCGCTTCTGGGTGTTCTTCGTCGATCCGCGGTCCGGCGCGCGCGAGGCGAACGCCGAGTTGATCGCGCGCCAGTCGGACAACCTGCGCCTGCCCGCCGAATGGGGCAGCGATACGCCGCTCCTGCGGCCGTGGCTCGAGTACGCCGAGCTCGAGACGAAATTCCTCGCGGCGAAGAGCCGGGCCCTCGAACGGACGCTCGCCGCGACGGACGCGATCGACCTCGCGCTCGTCTGGAACGGCGACGGGGCGAATCCCAACGCCGCGCTGACCGTGTTCCGGCACTTCGACAGCGCCTCGGTGGTGCAGGGCCTCGTCGGCGAGCCGCCGGAGACGGCGTGGGTGATCGGCTATCCGCTCCTCGAGCGCATCTATTACCTGCTCGCCGCCGGCTACGACGTGTACGGCAACGTCGGGCACCAGCTCGCGAGCCGCCTCTACATGGATTTCCTGCGCATGGAAGGCGAGTTCAACTTCCTCGTGTTCCTGCCGCGCGCCGCGCGCGAGCCGACGCGCGACTTCTGGTACCGCGGCGCGCCGGACGACGTGAAGCAGTACGTGTACGGGCGCTATGCCCACCTCGACCGCGAGACCGGCATCGCCTACCGCACCGCCGACCCGCAGCGCGAGCTCTACGGGATGCTCCGCGCGCGCCTCGCGCCGGTGCTCGCGCCCCGCTACGACCTCGCGACCGTCGCCGACCCGGCGCTGCGGCGCGACCTCGCGGCGCTCGGCGCGGTGCGCGGCGCGAGCACCGCGTGGCTGCCCGAGGTCGCGTTCGTGCGCGTCGACGACCCGCCGCGGCCGCCGCAGTGGTTCACCCTGCTGCGGAACACCGCCCACGGCAACGTTTCGCACATCTTCTTCGAGGGCGGCGAGCTGCGGCCCGGCGAGAACACGCTGACCCTGGTGCCGGGATTCCTCGGCGCCTATCCGAACGCGATCTGGCGCGTCCGGCGGGCCGACCTGCCCGCGCTCGCCGCGGCGATCCGCGGGCTCGCTTCGGAGGACGATTACCGCAGGCTCGCCGACCGCTTCGCGGTCCGCCGCACCGACCCGGGGTTCTGGGCGGTGAGCGACGCGATGAACGACGCCTACGCCGCCACGCGCTCGCCGGAGGCGGGGATCTTCGACTACGGCCGGCTCGAGAACCGCTGAGCGGGCGCGCGGGGCGCGCGCGTCATGGCGCCGGCCGTCGCGCCAGCCGATCCCCATCCGCCGCTCACCCGGTGCATTGTAGCGGCGCGCCCGGCATCACTCCGCGCCGGCGGCTTTGGCCTTGTCCTCCAGGGCGGTCCACCGCTCGAGCGCGTCCTCGAGCAGCCGCTCGATCTCTTCCGCGCGTCGGCGATCCGCCTTGATCCTCTCCGGCCCCTGCCGATGGTAGTCGGCGCTCGCTATCCGCGCCGTCAGCTCGTGCTGCTCGCGCTCGAGCGCCTCGATCGCGGACGGCAGCGACTCGCGTTCGCGCTGCTCCTTGAACGTGAGCTTCCCCTTCGGCGGCGGGCGCGAGGGCCCGCGCTCGCCGCGGCCGGACGGCACCGGGGAGCGCGCTGCCGGTGCGGCGGCCGGGAGCCGGGGGCGCTGGGCGACCCAGTCGCCGTAGCCGCCGACGTACTCGCGCCAGCTGCCGCCGCCTTCGGCGACCAGCGTCTGCGTCACGACGTTGTCGAGGAACGCGCGATCGTGGCTGACGAGGAGCAGCGTGCCGGCGTACTCCTGCAGGGTCGCCTCGAGCAGCTCGAGCGATTCGATGTCGAGGTCGTTGGTGGGCTCGTCGAGCACGAGGAGGTTCGCGGGCTGCGCGAAGAGCCGTGCGAGGAGGAGCCGGTTCCGCTCGCCGCCGGAGAGGCTCGCCACCTTCGACTGCGCCCGCCGCGGCGGGAACAGGAACTCGGCGAGGTAGCTCATCACGTGCTTGCGTCCGCCGCCGACCGCGATCCAGTCCGACCCCGGGCTGATCGTGTCGGCGACGGTCCGCTCGGGATCGAGCTGTGCGCGCGTCTGGTCGAAGTACGCGACCTGGAGGTTGGTGCCGGGGCGCACCGTGCCCGCATCGGGCGCGAGCGTGCCGAGGATGAGCCGGAGCATCGTGGTCTTGCCGGCGCCGTTCGGGCCGATGAGCCCGATGCGGTCGCCGCGCTGGATCCGCAGCGAGAGGCTCCGCACGATCGCGAGCTCGCCGAAGCGCTTGCCGACGTCCTTCAGCTCGGCGACCAGCCGGCCGGAGCGCTCGCCCGCGTCGAGGGTGAGCTTGATGTCGCCCGCGCGCTCGCGCCGCGCGGCGCGCTCGGAACGCAGCGCCTCCAGGCGCCTGACGCGGCCTTCGTTGCGCGTGCGGCGCGCCTCGACGCCCTTGCGGATCCAGACCTCCTCCTGCGCCCAGAACCGGTCGAAGCGGCGGTTGGCGAGCGCTTCGGCGGCGAGCTCGTCGCGCCGGCGCGCCTCGAAGGCGGTGAAGTTGCCCGGATAGGAGCGCAGCGCCCCGCGGTCGAGCTCGACGATGCGCGTCGCGACGCGGTCGAGGAAGGCGCGGTCGTGGGTGATGACGATGGCGGCCGGCGCCTTGAGCGCGAGCTCCTCGAGCCGCGCGATGCCGTCGATGTCGAGGTGGTTCGTGGGCTCGTCGAGCAGCAGCAGCCCGGGCGCGAGCGCGAGCGCGAGGGCGAGCGCGCCGCGCTTGCGCTCGCCGCCGGAGAGCGCCGCGGGATCGGCCGCGCCGTCGAGCCCGAAGCGGTGGAGGAACTCGACGAGGCGCGCTTCCGCGCGCCAGCGGTCCCGCTCGTCGGGGATGCGCTCGAGCAGGCCGCGGTGCGCGAGGCTCTCGCGCAGCGTCGGGGCGGACGGCAGCTCGGGCTCCTGCTCGACGAGCGCGACCGACAGGCCGTCGCGCATCTTCAGCTCGCCGTCGTCGAGCGGCAGCAGGCCGGCGAGCACGCGCAGGAGCGAGGACTTGCCGCTGCCGTTGCGGCCGATGAGGCCGATGCGCTCGCCCTCGAGGACGGCGAGCGCGGCGCGGTCGAGGAGCGGCAGGTCGCCGTACGCGAGCTGCGCGTCGGCGAGGGTGGCGAGCGTCAAAGCTTCACGCAACCCCCAACAGCTCGACCTCGAACACGAGCGTCGCGTTCGGCGGAATCACGGCGCCCGCGCCGCGGGCGCCGTAGCCGAGGTCGGGCGGGATGGTGAGCTTGCGCTTGCCGCCGACCTGCATGCCCTGCACGCCCTGGTCCCACCCGCGGATCACCTGCCCGGCGCCGAGGTGGAAGACGAACGGATCGTTGCGGTCCTTGCTCGAGTCGAACTTCTTGCCGCTCGTGAGCCAGCCGGTGTAGTGGACCGTGACCTGCTGGCCGGCGGCCGCGGTCTTGCCGGTGCCGACGGCGAGGTCCTCGACGACGAGGCCGGCGGGGGATTCGGGTGCGGACATTCGCGGCTCCTGGAAGGTGCGGCGGGAAAGGAGCGGCGATTGTAGTCAGGTCGCGCGCGCCGTGCGGCCGGCCCGCGGCAGCAGCTTCGCGAGCTCCAGGCCGTCGACCAGCCGGATCCGCTTCTCGGCCGCGAACCTGCGCGCACCGTCGGTGATCTCGCCGGTTGCGACGTAGATGCAGTCGTTCGCCTCGCGCGCGTCCTTCGCGGCGTGCAGCTCGCGCAGCGGCTCGACGCCGGTGCGCGCCACCTTCCAGCGCTTGCACGCGACCAGCGCGGTGCGGCCGGCCTTGGTCATCTCGAAGTCGGCGTCGGCGCGGTCGAGACGGCTCACGCTGTAGCCGTCCTTGCGGAACGCGTCCTCGATCGCGCCCGAGAAATCGCCCCACGACATGGCGCGGACCGCCTCGAGCGTGCCGGCGACCCGGGCGGCGCTCGGCGCGCGGAGCTGCCGCCAGGCGGCGATCGCGCCGATGACGAGGAAGGGCAGGCCGGCGAAGACGGCGTAGGCGAGGGGGATCGCCGGGAGGATGAATTTCGCCAGCGCGACGATGCCCCCGGCGATGGCGAAGCTGATCCACCACGGCGAGCGCAGCAGGACCGCGAACAGCGACTTCTCGTGCATCCGGAACTTCATGCGCGGGTTGGATCCCGTTGGTTCACATAGGTGGGCGTTACAGAAGCGCGTTCCTTCTTGCCCGTCACCGATGCCCCGTCCAGAGGCAATCGCGGTCAATCCCGCTCTACGTCGTCGCGACGCATTGGCATTTTGCTCGGAGCTCATTGGCGATCTCTTTCTGGCGCTCCTTCTCCGCCGGCCAATTGCAGAGATCGGCATGCCTCCGATGGAGTGAAACTTCCGGTTCAACGCTCAAGCCGAGACTCAAGGGGACTGAGGCGGAAAAGGTAGCGTACGCAACCGGAGCCTTCCCTCGCTTAGAACCAACGATCTCGATCCCAATTCGCCAGATCTGCGCCGCAGCAAGCCCAAGGGTTCGAAACACAGAGGTCTTGCCATTCTTTGGATTAGGGAGGAAGGCACTCGGTCTAGGCCTAGCGTTGGATAACTCTGAACGCGAGAACGTATACCGCGTGAGCGGTTCTGTGGCCGAAACAACGGGGTACGGTAACGGCTTACGCAGCCGTAACGCGCTGCAGAGCTTGAAGAATGATTCTTGGAAACTCATCTTTGAGCGGTAGCGCCCCACTTAGCCGCTCGTCATCTGAGAAGCGCGCGGCAAACGCCAGCCGTCCGTTGGGTCCGACACTGACCGAGAGGATCCTTTCGCTTCTTCCAAGCCAATCGAACGATACCTCGCCGTCCGGATCCGCGGCGATCTCGGGGTGGGGGTATCCGGCCGGAATAAGCGATGCGAACGCAAGTGCGTGCGGAACAACGGACGGAGCAATCCTCGCCTCATCCGCTGAGCCCGACTGCTGCTCGCGCTCCCATATCAAGGAGACGAGCGCTTGCGACACGGGCTGGAGTCGCGCCCATGCGTAGTGCTTCAAGCTATTCTGCAGATACTGCTCAAATCGCGATCCGTCCGAGCTCGCGGCAATCCTCGTCCGCGTGCGAGCCTGGAACGTTGCTGCTGTCGATATCGCCAAGGTGGTCATAAGTAGCGACGAATTGCAGCCTCTGTCAAGTAGCTGAAGAACGCCTTATTTTTCTCAGTGCGCAGCTTGTTCAAAGAAGTCCAAAGCTGCTCGTCCTCAGGATGAAGATCTGAGGAAAGGAACACATCGACGTCTAGCACGAGCGAAGGACTCTCTGCGGAATACGGTTCAAGGGCCTGGGAGACAATCACTGTAGTCCCCTCGTCATCGGCGGGAATTACTGTTCTGAAGAAAAAGCTACCCACTCGATCCGGAAGGCTAGCCTCAGGGGAAATCCCGCGCGGCACCTTAGGCCCAGCCCTGAGATACTCATCAAGATCGACGGGGATCGACGGGAGCTTGATTACGTTGATGAATCGAGTTGCAATCCTCGTGACGCGCCCTTTCGTAGCACATGCACCATAGGGTTTCCACAGCTCACGAGCTTCCTGAGAAAACTGGCCCCAATCGGTATATCCGCCAACGTAACTTAGTGTGAAGCCGTTCCGTCGCAGCTGCAGTACTTTTCCACGGTCTCGCGTTTCGAGACGAATGCCATAGTCTTCGTCCATCTGAAGTTTCGTCGCAGGCGAAGCGGAATCGCTCAGATCGATGCTTACTTGCCCACGCCGCAGCGTCTGTGATTTCTCGAACTCAACCCTAAGCGCACCAGCACACTTGGTTATTTCACCAAAGTCGATCTCCGGAGCGATCTGCAGATCGACGATCGCTTCCCTGATCGGAGCGTTCCTGAGGTGCGGAAACTCCATGAAGTCCACGACTTCACTCACATTGATCGCCGGTACTGCCCGCCCACCTCGAAGAGGGCGTGCGTGATCTGCCCGAGCGAGCAGACCCGCACCGCGTCCATCAGCACCTCGAACACGTTCCCGTTCTCGATGACCGCCTGCTGAAGGCGCTTCAGAATCGCGGCCGACTGCCCGGCGTTCCGTGCCTGGAACTCGGCGAGCCGCCTGAGCTGCGAGCGCTTCTCGTCCTCGGTCGAGCGGATCAGCTCGATCGTCACCGGCACCGGCTCGCCCGCATTTTCGTGCCGGGGGTTGCGGAACGTGTTGACGCCGACGATCGGGTACGAGCCGTCGTGCTTCTGATGCTCGTAGACCATCGACTCTTCCTGGATCTTGCCGCGCTGGTAGCCGAGCTCCATCGCGCCGAGCACGCCGCCGCGCTCGCTCAACGCCTCGAACTCCTTCAGCACCGCCTCCTCCACGAGGTCGGTCAGCTCCTCGATCGCGAACGAGCCCTGGTTCGGGTTCTCGTTCTTCGCGAGGCCCCACTCGCGGTTGATGATGAGCTGGATCGCCATCGCGCGCCGCACGCTCTCCTCGGTCGGCGTGGTGATCGCCTCGTCGTAGGCGTTGGTGTGCAGCGAGTTGGTGTTGTCGTAGGTCGAGATCAGCGCCTGCAGCGTGGTGCGGATGTCGTTGAACGCGATCTCCTGCGCGTGCAGGCTGCGGCCGCTCGTCTGCGAGTGGAACTTGAGCTTCTGCCCGCGCTCGCTCGCCCCGTAGCGCTCGCGCATCGCCACCGCCCAGATCCGCCGCGCGACGCGGCCGATCACCGAGTACTCCGGGTCCATGCCGTAGCTGAAGAAGAACGAGAGGTTCGGCGCGAAATCGTCGATGTGCATCCCGCGCGCGAGATAGGTCTCGACGAACGTGAAGCCGTTCGACAGCGTGAACGCGAGCTGCGAGATCGGGTTCGCCCCGGCCTCGGCGATGTGGTACCCGGAGATCGACACCGAGTAGAAGTTCTTCACGCCGTGGTGGACGAAGTACGCCTGGATGTCGCCCATCACCTTGAGGCTGAACTCGGTCGAGAAGATGCAGGTGTTCTGGCCCTGGTCCTCCTTCAGGATGTCCGCCTGCACCGTGCCGCGCACCGTCTCCAGCGTCCACTCGCGGATCTTCTGCGCCTCGTCCTCGGTCGGATCGCGGCTGTTGTCGGCGCGGAACTTGTCGAGCTGCTGGTCGATCGCGGTGTTCATGAACATCGCGAGGATCGTCGGCGCCGGGCCGTTGATCGTCATCGACACCGAGGTCGCCGGGTCGCACAGATCGAACCCGCCGTAGAGCACCTTCATGTCGTCGAGCGTCGCGATCGAGACGCCCGAGTTGCCGACCTTGCCGTAGATGTCCGGCCGCTCGTGCGGGTCGAACCCGTACAGCGTCACCGAGTCGAACGCGGTCGAGAGCCGCTTCGCCGGCATGTCCTTCGACACGAGGTGGAAGCGGCGGTTGGTGCGGAACGGGTCGCCTTCGCCCGCGAACATCCGCGTCGGGTCCTCGCCCTCGCGCTTGAACGCGAACACCCCGGCCGCGAACGGGAACGAGCCGGGCACGTTCTCGAGCATCAGCCACTTCAGGATCTCGCCGTGGTCCTCGTGGCGCGGCAGATACACCTTGCGGACCGTGGTGCCGGAGAGGCTCCGGTGGGTGAGCTTCGTGCGGACCTCGCGGTCGCGGATCTTCACCACGTACTCGTCGCCCGAATAGGCCTGCTGCATCGCCGGCCACATCTCGAGGAGCTTCTTCGAGCGCGCGTCGAGCGCGGCCTCGCGCGCGGCGATCACCGGATCGAGCGCGGCCGCGGCCGGGGCAGCGCCGAGCATCGCCTTCGCCGCGGCGGCCTGCTGCCGCTCGCGCGCGATGCGCGACTGCTCGCCGGCGTGGCGCTTGTAGCCGCGCACGGCGTCGGCGATCTCGGCGAGGTAGCGGGCGCGCGCCGGCGGGACGATCGCCTGCTTGGCGGTCGAGGCCTTCGTCGCCACCGGCGGCAGGCGCCCGGGCCGCGGCGCGAACCCGTGCGCGGCGAGCTTCGGCACGATCGCCTGGTAGAGCGCGGTGACGCCGTCGTCGTTGAAGCGGCTCGCCTGCGTGCCGAAGACCGGCATCTCGTCCGGCGGCTGCGAGAAGAGCTGGCGGTTGCGCTGGTACTGCTTGCGTACGTCGCGGAGCGCGTCCTCCGCGCCCTTGCGGTCGAACTTGTTGATCGCGACGAAGTCGGCGAAGTCGAGCATGTCGATCTTCTCGAGCTGGCTCGCCGCGCCGTACTCCGGGGTCATCACGTAGAGCGACACGTCGACGTGCGGGACGACCGCCGCGTCGCCCTGCCCGATGCCGGCCGTCTCGACGACGACGAGGTCGAAGCCGGCGACCTTGCACGCCGCGATCGCGTCGCCCAGGGCGGCCGGGATCTCCGCACCCGCGCCTGTTCGATCGTGTCGCGTCGCGAGCGAGCGCATGAACACTTTCGGCGTGTTGATCGCATTCATGCGGATGCGGTCGCCGAGCAGCGCGCCGCCGGTCTTGCGCCGCGACGGGTCGACCGCGATCACCGCCACGTTCAGGCGGTCGTCCTGGTCGAGCCGGAACCGGCGCACCAGCTCGTCGGTGAGCGAGGATTTCCCGGCGCCGCCGGTGCCGGTGATGCCGAGCGTGGGAATGGCGAGCTCGTCGGCCTCCTTCAGCACCTGCTCGCGCAGCCGCGCGGCGGCGCCGCTCTCGAGCGCGGTGATCAGCCGCGCCAGCGCGCGACGATCACCGGCCTTGACCGCCTTGAGATCCCGCGGTGCGTAGCGCGACAGATCCTCGTCGCACCGCTGGATCATGTCGTTGATCATGCCCTGAAGGCCCATTTTCTGGCCGTCCTCGGGCGCGTAGATGCGCGCGACGCCGTAGTCGTGCAGCTCGCGGATCTCCGCCGGCACGATCACGCCGCCGCCGCCGCCGAACACCTTGACGTTCTCGCCGCCGCGCTCGCGCAGGCAATCGAGCATGTACTTGAAGTACTCGACGTGGCCGCCCTGGTAGGAGCTGACCGCGATGCCCTGCGCGTCCTCCTGCAGCGCCGCCGTCACCACCTCGTCGACCGAGCGGTTGTGGCCGAGGTGGATCACCTCGCAGCCGGAGGCCTGGAGGATCCGCCGCATGATGTTGATCGACGCGTCGTGGCCGTCGAAGAGCGACGCCGCGGTGACGAAGCGGATCTTGTGCTTCGCCTTGTAGGCGGTGAGGCTCTGGCTGACGCTCAGGTCGGTCATCGTCCGTGACCCGTGGTTGAGGGAACGGACCCGAGTTTACTGCGCGCCGGGACGGTGGATACCGGAAGGGCTGCCACGGACATCCCCCCGCACCACCCTCTGCGGGCAGGTTCAGGAGCGTCGTCGTGCCACGCGGCCCGATCGGCGCGAGCGCGGGGAACCGGTCGAGCCGGGCCCGCACCAGGCCGGCACGGATGCCGGCGCGCGCCGGACGCGCTGCCGGTTCAGCGGCCGAGCAGCCGCGCGAAGCGCTCGCGCAGCCGCGCGCCCTGCTCCACCACCGCCGCCCGCACGGCGAGGAGCCCGCCCGTGGCGAGCGCGGCGATCGCCGCGAACACGATCAGGACGATGCCCGTCAGCGCCGCCAGCACCGCCGGGACGAGGAGCCAGCGCGACAGGCGCGGCCGGCGCTCGGGCGCCGCTTCGACCCACCCGGCCTCGCGCAGCTCGAAGGTGCGGGGTTCGCGGACGGGGGCGTCGGGGCGGGGGAAAGGGTCCATGGACAGTAGGAAAGGTAGGTTCGTCCGCTTCGGATTGCAAGCGGGGGCGGAGGTTCCCGGTGGAACCGTGCGCGCCGCTGTAACAGTCGGTTACTGCCAGAGCTCGACCCGCTCGCCCCGCTCGCGCAGCCGCTCGGCCTGCGCCTGGAGGTAGCGCTGGAACGACGGCTCCTTCCGCCAGGCGCCGCTCGCGACGTAGTCGAGCCCGCCGGCGAGGTGGAACGGCCGCACGTACGCCTCGATCCGGAACGCCTCGCGAGCGCCGTCGAAGAGGATCACCGTCGGCGCATACGAAACCTTCAGCGCGCGCGCCCAGGCGTCGGCGGTCGTTCGCGCGCCCTGCGGCGTGACGAGCTCGGTCCGCTCGGCGAGGCCGAACCGCACGACGTCGAAGCGCCGGAGCTGCCGCCGGACCGCCTCCCGCGTGAAGCCGTCGGCGTGCAGCTCGTCACACGCGGTGCAGTAGGGCGTCTCGAAGATCACCGCGAGCGGCTTCGCGCCGGGCTTCCGCCGCAAGTCGTACGGCGGCTGGAGGAAGAAGGGCTCGTCGGCGAGCTGCGGGCTCGCCTCGTCCGGACCCACCGTCTTCATGTGCTCGGCGAACGGGCGCTTCGATTCCATCTTTCCCGCGACGTAGTCGAGCGCCGCCTCGAAGCGGTGCGGCGGGTAGAAGCCGTTGATGCGCGCGACGATCTCTCCGCGCTCGTCGAGGAAGAGGAGCGTCGGCGTGAACTGCACCTTGAGCGCGCGCGCCAGCGCCTTTTCGCTCATGGTGCGCCCGTCGACCCAGGTGGTCTCCCGGTCGCCCCAGATGTTGAGCGCGATCGCGACGAAGTGCGCACGCGTCTTGTCGACGATCCGCGCCTGCGCGAAGTTCACCTTCATGAGCCGCGTGCAGTACGGGCAGCCGTCCTGGCCGAAATACACCATGACGCGCTTCCCCTGCTTCGCCGCGTCGCGGACGTCGTCGCGGAAATCGAGGAAGGTCTCGGCGAACCACGGCGGGATGTCGATCGCGTGCGGGCTCGGGGCCTGGGCCGCAGCGGCGCCGGGCAGGAAGGCGAGGGCGAAGAGCAGCGCACGCAGCGATCGCATGTGGACATTCTAGGCCGGGGGCGCGGCGGCGGGCGCGGCGGCGGGCGCGGCGGCGGGCGTGGGGCGGGGCGGGGCGGGGCGGGGCGGGGCGGGGCGGCGGCGTGGTGCGGCGCCGCAGCCTCAGGCCCGCCCCGGCTCGCGCGCGTCCGGCCGCCGGTTGATCGCGTACCCGCCGGGCGTATCGCGGAACGGCTGCGCGAGCAGCCGGTCGAGCCGGAGATCGGCGGCGCTCCGGAACGCGTCGACGCCGAGCGTCATGCGGCCGTGGCCGGCCGCGGGCTGCGCGCGGTACGTGCCGAAGAGCCGGTCCCACCACGGCAGGTTGAAGCCGAAGTTGCTCGACGACTCGTTGTAGACGACCGAGTGATGGACGCGGTGCATGTCCGGCGTCACGACGATCCAGCGGAGCAGGCGGTCGAGCGCGGCGGGCAGCCGGACGTTGGCGTGATTGAACATCGCGGTGGCGTTCAGCAGCACCTCGAACGCGAGCACCGCCACCGCCGGCGCGCCGATCGCCGCCACGGCCGCGCACTTGACCGCGGTCGAGATCAGGATCTCGATCGGGTGGAAGCGCGTCCCGGTGGTCACGTCGACGTCGAGGTCGGAATGGTGCACGCGGTGCAGCCGCCAGAGCGCGGGCACCGCGTGGAAGGTCACGTGCTGGAAGTAGATCGCGAGGTCGAGCGCGGCGACGGCGAGCGGGACCGCGATCCAGCCCGGCAGGCCCGCCGCGTTGAGCAGCCCCCAGCCGCGGGCCTCGCCGGCCAGCGCGACCGCGATCGCGGCGCCCGGGGCGAGCACGCGGAGCACGAGCACGTCCGCCAGCAGCAGGCCGGCGTTGTGCGGCCAGCGCGCGCGCCGCGCGAACGCCCGGTCGCGGCGAGGCGCGAGCCACTCCCAGGCGGCGAGCGCGGCGAAGACCGCGAGGAACGAGCCGAGCCGCACGAGCGGCTCGAGCTCGAGCGCGAAGCCGGCGGACGAGGCATTCATGGGCGGGGCTCGGGTGGGGCCGGCCGGCGGTCGGCGGCTGCTAGACTTTCCGGGGCCAGCGCTCTAATATTCAAGTGATCGATTGAATACTATGCCGACTCTCTCCATGATGTCAAGCGCCAGCCCGAAGCGCGACCTCTTCCAGCAGCTCGCCCGCATCGGCACCGCCCTCTCGAGCGGTACCCGGCTCGAGTTCCTCGAGCTGCTCGCGCAGGGCGAGCGCACCGTGGACTCGCTCGCCACCCTGACCGGCACGTCGGTCGCCAACACCTCCCAGCACCTCCAGAAGCTTCGCCAGGCGGGGCTCGTGGTCGGGCGGAAAGACGGGCAGTATGTCCACTACCGCCTCGCGGGCGACGAGGTGGTGCGCCTCTTCGCCGCGCTCGGCGCGGCCGGCGAGGCCTACGTCGCCGAGGTCGAGCGCATCGTGCGGCTCTACCTCGCGGCCAAGGACGAGCTCGAGCCGGTGCCGGCAAAGGAGCTGCTCGACCGCGCGCGCAAGGGCCTGGTCACGGTGCTCGACGTGCGGCCGCCGGAGGAGTTCGCGGTCGGCCATCTGCCCGGGGCGGTGAACATCCCGATCCACGAGCTGGAAAAGCGCCTCGGCGAGCTGCCGAAGCGCAAGGAAGTCGTCGCCTACTGCCGCGGGCCGTACTGCCTGATGTCGTACGACGCGGTGGCGCTGCTGCGCAAGCGCGGGCTGAAGGCGCGCCGGCTCGAGAACGGCATGCCGGAGTGGCGCGTGGCCGGGCTGCCGGTCGAGCGGGACTGAAGACCCGCGCGCCTACCGCGGCGCCGCCAGCGCCTCGAGCACGGCCTGCGCCATCGCCGCGATCCGGCGGTCGATGTCGGGCGCGCCGAAGTAATGGTCGAGCCCGCGCTCGACGACGGTCACGCCCTGCGGGAGCAGCGCATCGGCAAGCAGGGTCATCCCGTCGTTCGGGCCGTACGGCGCGATGATCGCGTAGTCGCCCTGCGCGCCCGACGTCACTTCGGCAACGCGCGGCGCGCCGATGTACGTCACCGCCAGCAATCCCGCCGGCAGGCGCAGCTCGGCGAACCGGGCGCGGCGGGCGCCGGTCGTCATGCTGCCGATGCTATCCGTGCCGTGCCCCATGAAGGCGAACGCGAAGGCGGCAAGCCAGCGCCGCGGCCACACCTCCCAGTGGTCGGCGAGCGGGGTGCCGTTGAGAAGCCCCCCGATGTTCACCCAGGCCGCGACGTGCGCCGCGTGCCCCGCGCGCTCGAGCCGGTCGAGCGCCAGCTGCGTCTCCGGCCCTGCCTTGCTCGTGCTGACGAGCACGAGCCGGCGCCCGTCGCCGGCGAGCCGGGCGAGTTCGGCGGCCAGCGCTTCGCCGTTCGCCGCCACCGTGGCGTTCTCCTCGATCGCCGCGAAATGCACGGCGTAGCCGCGCGCGGCAAGTACGCGACGCGGCCGCGCGAGGTCGGCGCCCGACTCGGCGTTGGTGCGGTAGAGCCAGCCCGGGACGAAGACGAAGAGATAGTGCTCCTGCCCCGCCGGCGGCGCGAGCGGGCCGGCGAGCGCGGCGTCGAAGCGTGCGCGGAACGCGCGGTTCCGCGGCAGCCGCTCGACCGCGTCGGCGAAGAGCGCCGCGGCCTCGTCGAGGCTCGTCGCCCGGGCGAGCATTGCGAGCGCGTCGCGGAAGGCGGCGGTGTCGCCCTGCTCGATCGCCGCGACGGCGCGCGCTTCCATCGCCGGGTCCGCCGCGCCGCACGTCAGATGGCAAGCGGCGAGCAGCGCCGCCGCAGTGCGGCGCGACGGCCCGACCACTGCGCGCTTGACTCGAGACCCGGGTCCGGGGTCCATCATCGCCACGTTCCATCGTACGCCAATGAGACGACCGCTCCTCGCGCTGCTTGCCGCTGCGTCCATCGGGCCGCTCGCTGCGCTTTGCGTCGCGGCCGGCGAGCTGCGCACCGCGACGCTCGAGATCAGGGAGGCGCTCGCGCTCGTAGTAGCGGATGGTGTCGACCAAGACGCCGCACTCGCGCGCGCGGCCGCCGATCGAAAGCGCAGGCGCAGGTCGCTCTCGATTCATCTTCCTCAGTCCAGGCAATCGCCGTGGTCGATCTGCACCGTCGAGTGCGCGATCCCGTGCCGCTCCTTCAGGCGGACCTTGATCGCGGCGAGCGCGGCGCCGGCGTCGGCCGCCGGCGCGAGCCGCACGTGCAGCGTGACGAGCGAGCGCTCGGTGTTGAGCATCCAGGCGTGCACGTGGTGCACGTCGGCGACGCCCGGGACCGCGGCGAGGAGGTCGGTGCGCAGCCCCGCGGCGTCGAAGCCGTCGGGCGCGCCTTCCATCAGCACGTGGCCGGCGCGGCGTGTCACGTCCCAGGCGCCGCGCAGGATGAGGAGCGTCATGAGGATCGACAGGATCGGGTCGATCGGCGTCCAGCCGGTGGCGAGGATGACGATCGCGGCGGCGATCGCGCCGGCCGAGCCGAGCAGGTCGCCGAGGACGTGCAGCAGCGCGGCGCGCACGTTCAGATTGGCGCGGTCGCCGCCGCGCAGCACGTAGAGCGCGACGAGGTTCACCACGAACCCGGCGGAGGCGACGAGCAGCATCGGCATTCCGAGCACCGGCACCGGCGCGCGCAGGCGCCCGACCGCCTCCACGCAGATCCACGCCGCGATCGCGAACAGCGCGAGCCCGTTCGCGAATGCGACGATGATTTCGAACCGGTGGTACCCGTAGGAGCGCTTCGCGTCGTGCGGCCGCCGTGCGACCCGGAACGCCGCCCAGGCGAGCGCGAGCGCGGCGGTGTCGGAGAGCATGTGGCCGGCGTCGGCGATGAGCGCGAGCGAGCCGGCGAGCCAGCCGCCCACCGCTTCGACGACCATGAACCCGCCGGTGAGGAGGAGCACCCAGAACATGCGGCGCTCGCCGTCGGCGGACGAGCGCGGCCGCTCGCCGGGATCGCCGCGGGCATGCGACGCACCCGGGCCGTGGTGGGTGTGAAAGCTGGAATGGCCGCCCACGCGCGTGCTCCGTCTCGGTGAGGGAGCCTACCCGCTCCGCCGCGGGGCGGCCAGCGCCCCGGAGTGTCCGGGTGGCCGAATGTCCTCCGGTCGCGCCGGACGCCCCGCCCGCGACCCGCGCGTCAGCCCGCGCGCGGCGCCTCGAGGAGGATCACCGAGCAGGCCGCCTCGTCGAAGCCGATCACGCCGCCGCCGTTCTCGGCGAGCGCGATGCCGGCCTTGCGCGCCTGGCGCTCGCCCGCTTCGCGGCGGAGCTGCTGCGCGAGCTCGTAGATCATCGAAAGCCCGGTCGCGCCGACCGGGTGGCCCTTGGACACGAGCCCGCCCGAGAGGTTGATCGGCAGCCGCCCGTCGATCGCGGAGGCGCCGGAGCCGACGAAGCCGCCGCCTTCGCCCGGCGCGCAGAAGCCGAGCATCTCGGCCTGATACAGCTCGCAGAACGAAGTCGCGTCGTGCACCTCGGCGAGATCGATGTCGTCCGGCCCGAGGCCGGCCTGCGCGTAGGCCTTGCGCGCCGCGACGCTCGAGAGCCCGGGCTCGTCGAGCGCACGGTACTTGCCGCCCGAGAGCGCGCTCGCGCGGATGCGGATCGCGCGCTCGCGCACGCGCGCGGGCAGGCCCGCGAGCGCCCCGGCCGAGCAGAGGAGCGCCGCCGCGGCGCCATCGCCGATCGGCGCGCACATCGCGCGCGTGAGCGGCGCGCTCACCATGCGGTCGGCCAGCACCTCTGCGGGACTCACCTCGAAGCGGTACTGCGCGAGCGGGTTCTTCGCGCCCATCGCGTGGTTCTTCGACGCGCCGACGGCGATCGCGCGCGCGGTCGTGCCCCAGCGCTTCATGTGCCAGGCGGCCTGCATGGCGTAGGTGTCCATGAACACCGTGCCGCCGCCCGCGCCCGGTGAGAACGGCTTGCCCGCCGCCTCGCCGGCGCTGCGGTAATAGGCCTCCCACTCGTGCGGGTCGAGCTGGTCGATGCCGCCGTCGAACATCGCCTTGGTGCGCGCCGGATCGTCGGGCGAGAACATCTTCTCGACCCCGATCGCGAGCGCGATCTCCGCGTCGCCGCAGCGGATGTCCTTCCACGCGCCGTTGAACGCCATCGACGCGGTGGCGCAGCCGCCCTCGACGTTGACCATCGGTATCCGCTCCGGGAAGCGCCGCTCGCGCACGAGCGGCGTGAAGCACACCTGGCCGCGGATGCTCGACTGCCCGAAGGCACCCATGCCGCAGTTGCCGAACCAGGCGCTCGCGATCCGGTCGCCGTCGTCGAGCCCGGCGTCGGCGAGCACGCCCTCGTAGGCCTCGCGCGCGAGCGCCTTGAAGCCCGTCTCGGGGCGCTTGCCGAACGGCGTGCAGGAAACGCCGATCACGTACACGTCGCTCATCGAACCCTCCTCGAGGCCGCCGTCGCGGACTCGGCCGGACCACGGATCCCGGCCCGCGAGCTCGTGGTCCACCACCACCACCAGCGCGAGCGCGTTAGCGGGCCCATCGTAGCGCAGGAGCTCCTCGACCGCCGTCGCGGCAACGCCGGGTTCGGCACGGAGCCACCGCGACCGCGATGCCGGCCGCCGCTGCGCCGGCCATGAGCCCCATTCGCCGGGGCTTCACAGTTCCGTTGCGCGCAGCCGCAGGGCGTTTCCGATCACCGACACCGAAGAGAAGCTCATCGCCGCGCTCGCGATCATCGGGCTGAGGAGCCACCCGAACACCGGGAACAGCACCCCCGCCGCGAGCGGCACGCCGAGCGCGTTGTAGACGAACGCGAAGAACAGGTTCTGGCGGATGTTCTTCATCGTCGCGCGCGAAAGCGCTCGCGCCTTGGCGATGCCGCGCAGGTCGCCCTTCACCAGCACCACGCGCGCGCTCTGCATGGCGATGTCGGTGCCGTGCCCCATCGCGATGCCGACGTTCGCCTGCGCGAGCGCCGGCGCATCGTTGATGCCGTCGCCCGCCATCGCCACGATGCGGCCCTTCGCCTGCATCTCCTGCACGATGCGGTGCTTGTCCTGCGGCAGCACCTCGGCGACGAACTCCGAGATGCCGAGGCGGTCGGCGACGGCGCGCGCGGTGTTGCGGTTGTCGCCGGTGAGCATGACGACGGTCACCCCGGCGTCGGCGAGCGCGCGCATCGCCTCGGGGGTCGAGGCCTTGACCGGATCGGCGACCGCGACGACGCCGGCGGGCCGGCCGTCGACCGCGACGAGCATCGCGGTCGCGCCGTCGCGGCGGAGCGGCCCGGCCTGCGCTTCGAGCGCGGCCGCGTCGACGCCGGCCTCGTCGAGGAACCGCTCGTTGCCGATCAGCACCGCCCGGCCACCGACTTGGCCGCGCACGCCCTTCCCGGTCACCGACTCGAAGTCCGCCGCCGCGGCGAGCGCGAGGCCGCGCGCGCTTGCACCGGCGACGATCGCCGCCGCGAGCGGATGCTCGCTCGCCTGCTCGAGGCTCGCGGCGAGCGCGAGCAGCTCGTCTTCGGCAAACCCCGCCGCGGGCAGCACGCGCTGCAGCGCCGGCTTCCCTTCGGTCAGGGTGCCGGTCTTGTCCACCACCAGCGTGTCGACTTTCTCCATGATCTCGAGCGCCTCGGCGTCCTTGATCAGCACGCCGTCGAGCGCGCCGCGGCCGACGCCGACCATCACCGAGATCGGCGTGGCGAGGCCGAGCGCGCACGGGCACGCGACGATCAGCACCGACACCGCCACCACGAGCGCGTTCGCGAAGCGCGGCTCGGGCCCGACGACGACCCAGACGACCGCGGCGAGCACCGCCACCGCGATCACGCCGGGCACGAACCAGCCCGACACCAGGTCGGCGAGCCGCTGGATCGGCGCGCGCGACCGCGACGCCTCGCCGACGAGCCGCGCGATCTGCGCGAGCAGCGTGTCGGCGCCGACCTTCTCCGCGCGCATCACGAACGTCCCGGTCTGGTTGACGGTGCCGGCGGTCACCGCCGCGCCGGCCGCCTTCTCCACCGGGATCGGCTCGCCGGTGATCATCGACTCGTCGACGACCGAGCGCCCGTCGACGACGACGCCGTCCACCGGGATCTTCGCGCCCGGCCGCACGCGGAGGCGATCGCCCGGCTCCACCTCGGCGAGCGGCACCTCGCGCTCGGCGCCGTCCGCCCCGACGCGGATCGCGGCGTTCGGCGCGAGCCCGAGCAGCGCGCGCACCGCGCTCGAGGTCTGCGAGCGGGCGCGCAGCTCGAGCACTTCGCCGAGCAGCACCAGCGTCGTGATCACCGCGGCGGCCTCGAAGTAGAGCGGCGCAAGCCCGTGGGCCTTGAACGCTGCGGGCAGCGCGTCCGGCGCGAGCACCGCGAACACGCTGAAGAGATAGGCCACCGCGACCCCGAGGCCGATGAGGCTGTACATGTTGAGCCGCAGCGTGCGGAACGACACCCACGCGCGCTCGAAGAACGGCCAGCCGCCCCAGAGCACGACGGGCGTGGCGAGGGCGAGCTGGCCCCACGCGAACACGCGCTCGTCGACGGCGTGCCGGAACTCCAGGCCCCAGACCATCTCGGCCATCGCCGCGGCGACGAGCGGCAGGCTGAGCACGACGCAGATCCAGAACCGCCGCGTCGTGTCCTTCAGGTGGACGTCCTCGACCGGCTCCAGGGTGACCGTGCGCGGCTCGAGCGCCATGCCGCAGATCGGGCAACTGCCGGGCGCATCGCGGACGACCTCCGGGTGCATCGGGCAGGTCCACTCGAGCTTCGCGCCGGCGGGCGGCGCGGCCGGCGGCGCCGCCGCCGAGGCGTGATCGTGGTGGCCGTGCGCACAGTGCGCGTGATCGTGCGCGTGTGCGTGGCGGTGCGTCTGGTCGTGCGCGTGGTCGCGTGCGTGCGCGTGGTCGTGGCTTCGCATGGCAGGGCGCTCCGGCGAAAGGGTCGGAATGGCGCGAGTCTAGAGTCCGTACCCGGGCACGGAGTCCGGAGTCAAGAGGGGCCGCATGGGGCAGTCGCAACTCAGGATCGGAACGCTCGCTCGCCGCGCCGGCGTGGGCGTGGAGACCATCCGGTACTACCAGCGGCGGGGGCTCCTCGGCGTTCCGCCGCGTCCGCTCGGGCGCGCCCGGGCGCTCGGGTTCTCGCCCGACGAGGCGGCCGTGCTGCTGCAGCTCAACGACGGTACCGGCCATGGGCGGGCGCGCCGGCTCGCTTCGAGCACAAGCGCGGCGGACCGCTTCACTTCGCCACCTCGATCCTGGTGACGGTGAACGCCCCGCCGAGCTTCTCGGCCCGGAACTTCACCTTGTCGCCCGCTTTCACCTGGTCGAGCATCGCCGGGTCTTTCACCTGGAACACCATCGTCATCGAGTCCATGTCCAGGTTCGGGATCGGGCCGTGCCTGATGGTGAGCTTCTTCGCCTCCTTGTCGACGCGGCGGATCTCGCCGTCGGCGAGCGGCGCGGCCTGTGCGACCTGCTGCCCGCGGTGATGCGCGGAGGGATCGTCCTTCGACTGCGCGAGCGCCGGCGCGGCGAGACCCGGCCCGAGCGCCGACGCCGCGAGCGCGAACGCGGCGAGGGGAAGGGCTGCGCGTGTGACAACCGTGTGCTTCGTCATCTTCATGCTCCTATCTCGCAACGACCTTGATCCTGCCGACCATCCCGGCCTCGAAGTGGCCGGGGATGAGGCAGCCGTAGTGGAAGTCGCCGGGCTTGGTGAACTGCCAGACGATCTCCTGCGTCCTGCCGGGGGCCACGTGCGCCATGTAGGGCTCGTCGTGCTCCATCCCGGGATGCTTCTTCATGACCTCGGCGTGGTCCTTCAGTTCCTTCATGGTGCCGATCACCATCTCGTGCAACTGCTTTCCCGAATTTCGGACGACGAACTTTACCGTGTCGCCCTGCTTGACTTCGAGCTCCGCCGGGGTGAAGCGCATCGTGTCCGCCATGTCGACCCTCACGGTCCGCGTGACCTTGCGCGGGTCGCCGGTGCGGCCGAAGCCGGTCTCGACCATGGGCTGCGCGGCGGCCTTCTTCGCCGGCTTGTGCTGCTCGTCGCCGTGGGCGAACGCGAGCGCCGACGTCAAGACGGCGGCAACTGCGATCAGCGTTCTTGTCATCTTCGCCTCCGGAGTCAGTGGTGCTTGTGCGCGTTGTCGCGGCGCACGTTGAGGGTCTTCGCGTCGGCCTTGGGCGCGCCTTCGGCCCGCGCGAGCGGCTGCGGCGCGCCGGTCCATTCATAGGCCACCGTGCCCGGCGGGTGCTTGTACCAGCCCGGGTCCTTGAAGTCGTTGCGGGCGAGCCCCTCGCGCACCTTCACGACGGTGAACATGCCGCCCATCTCGATCGGGCCGAACGGCCCGGTGCCGGTCATCATCGGCAGCGTGTTCTCCGGCAGCGGCATCTCCATCTCGCCCATGTCCGCCATGCCGCGCTCGCCCATCACCATGTACTCGGGCACGAGGTTGCGGATCTTCGCCGCCACGCCGCGGTGGTCGACGCCGATCATCGTCGGCACGTCGTGGCCCATCGCGTTCATCGTGTGGTGCGACTTGTGGCAATGGAACGCCCAGTCCCCGGGCGCGTTGGCGGTGAATTCGATTGCGCGCATCTGCCCGATCGCCATGTCCACCGTCACCTCCGGCCAGCGCGCCGGCTTCGGCACCCAGCCGCCGTCGGTGCCGGCGACCTCGAACTCGTAGCCGTGCAGGTGGATCGGGTGGTTGGTCATGGTGAGGTTGCCCATGCGGATGCGCACCCGGTCATCCTTGCGGACGACCAGGTGATCGATGCCGGGAAAGACGCGGCTGTTCCAGCTCCACAGGTTGAAGTCGAGCATCGTGTTGACGCTGGGCGTCCAGGCGCCGGGCTTGATGTCGTAGGCGTTGATGAGGAAGCAGAAGTCGCGGTCGACGCGCATGAACCCGGGATCCTTCGGGTGCACCACCAGGAAGCCCATCATCCCCATCGCCATCTGCACCATCTCGTCGGCGTGCGGGTGGTACATGAAGGTGCCCGATTTCGTCATCGTGAACTCGTAGACGAAGGTCTTGCCGACCGGGATCTGCGGCTGGTTCAGGCCGCCGACGCCGTCCATGCCGTTCGGCAGCAGGATGCCGTGCCAGTGGACCGTGGTGTGCTCGGGCAGCCGGTTGGTGACGAAGATGCGCACCCGGTCGCCCTCGACGCACTCGATCGTCGGCCCCGGCGACTGGCCGTTGTAGCCCCACAGGTTCGCCTTCATGCCGGGCGCGAGCTCCCGCACCACCGGCTCGGCGATCAGGTGGAACTCCTTCCACCCGTTGTTCATTCGCCAGGGCAAGGTCCAGCCGTTGAGCGTGACGACCGGGTTGTACGGCCGTCCGTTCGGCGGCGCGAGCGGCGCCTGCGTCGCCGCGCTCTTCTGGATGGGTGCCTCGGGGAGCGAAGCGGCCTGCACGCGGCTCACCATTGCGGCGCCGAGCGCGGCGGCCGCACCGCCCTTCAGGAAGTTCCGTCTCGTATTCATCGGTGCCTCTCGCTCAGTGTCCACCGCGCCGCTCGGCCGCCGGCATCGCGACCGCCCTCGCCTCGCCGCCGCGCGCTCCGCCCGCGCCGTTCAGCGCCGCCTGCAGCTCGGCCTCCGCGAGCCAGAACTCGCGCAGGGCCTCGATCGCCGCGTTCACGCTCGCCACCTGCTCGCGCGCGTCCGCGAGCAGCTCGAACACGCTGATCAGCATGCCGTTGTAGCGCAGGAGCTGCTCGTCGGAGATCTTCTTCCGCAGCGGCACGATCTCCTCGCGGTAGTGGCGCGCGGTCTCGTACGCGGTGCGCCAGGCCGAGTACGCCTCGCGCACCTGCGAGCGCGCGTTGACCGCGGTCTCGGCCACGCGGTTCACCGACTGCATGTAGATCGCCTCCGACCTCGCCACCTTCGCGCTCCCCCAGTCGAAGAGCGGGATCTCGAGCGAGAGCTCGAAGCCGTTCTTCCACGGCTCGGGGTCCTCCTTCGTGCGCGCCGGGCCGATGTCGAACGCGTTGATGAAGCGCGTCGCGCGGGTGAGGCCGAGCGACTCGGCGAGGCCCTCGTTGTCGCGTTTCGCCGCGCGGATGTCGAGCCGCTGCGCGATGGCGGCCGACTCGACGTCGCCGCGGTCGGGCAGTGCGGCGGGCGGATCGGGCAGCCGCTCGGGCAGGCGAAAGCCGACGTCCTCGCCGTACAGGCCCAGCAGCCGCACGAGCCGCTCGCGCTCGGCGACCGCAGCCTGGCGCGCGCGCGCGAGCTGCGCCACCGTCTCGGCGTAGAACGCCTGCTCGCGCATCTGCGTGAGCCGCGGGAAGTTGCCCGCGCGCGCCATCCGCCGCGCGAGCTCGGCGCTCGCCTCGGCCGCCTCTTTGACCTGCTCCATGTAGCGCACGGTCTCCGCGGCCGCGACCGCGCCGACCCAGCTCTTCCGCGTCTCGATCGCCACGTCGAGCGCGCTGCGCGCCGCGTCGAGCTGGGTGCGCGCGAACTGCCGGTCGGCGACTTTCATCTTGAGCGGCATCGTGATCAGGTCGAAGATCGGAAACGTCAGCGCCCACTCGAGCTTGCGCTCGTCGCCGTGCTTGGTCCGCAGGTACGAGAAGCGCGGGTTGCCGATGCGGTTCGCCTGCACCACGTCGGCCTCGGCGATGCCGAGATCGGCGTAGGAGGCCTGCAGCCCGCGGTTGTTGAGGAGCGCGATCTGCACCGCGTCGTCGGCGGTCAGCGGCTGCGCGAGGAGCCGCTTCACTTCGGCGGCGGCGGACTGCGCGTCCTCGTCGGTGCGCTGCCAGCGCACGTCCTGGCCGATTCGCTCCGAGGTGAGCTTGCGCACCTCGTCGAAGCCGCCGTCGGGCGAGAACGTCGTGCAGCCGGCGAGCGCTGCGGCGGCGAGCGCGGCCGTCGCCAGCCGCGGTACGCGAGCGTCAGTGCGCATGGCCGCGTCCGCCCGGAGTTGCCGGCTGCGCGGTTGCGCCGGTCTGCGGCGGGGCCGCGCCCTGCGGCGCCGCGCCCTGCGGCGCCGGCTTCCTGTGCCCCATGTGACCCATGTGTCCCTGCAGGCGGCCGACCTCGTCGTTCACCTCGCGCCACGGCAGGGGCGCCTCCTCCTCGTAGCGCCGGTAGCCCGCGAATGCGGACGCGGGCGCGGGTGCGGCCGGCGCCGTCTTCACCGCCGGGTCGTCGGGCTGCGGCCGCGACTGCGCCATGGCCGGCGCGGCCAGCGCGAGCGTCGCCGCGGCGGCGATTGTTCTCATCGACATCGAAAGCCTCGTTCGAGCGTGCGCCGCCCGCGCGCGCGCAGCGCGGCGCGGCGGGCAACGCGGAAACACGATCGGGGACGCCGCGCTTCCTGCGCGCGGCGCCGCGGACGCTAGGTGAGGCGGGCGAGCGGCGGCGGCTGCGGCTGCTCGGGGATGAAGAAGTCGGGATGGAAGAGCGGCGTCGGTTCGACGCCCGACGCGGGCGCCTGCGCGACCGTCGCGAACGACGGCAGCGCGGCGGAGAAGAAATGGTGGCAGCAGCCGTGCGGACCCGCGGGCGACGAGCCGTCGTGATCGTGGCCGCCGTCGCCGTGCTGGTGATCGCCGTGGTGCGAGTGCGCGGCCGCAGCCCCGTGCATCGCGCCCGGATCGACCTCGCAGAGGAGCGCGAGCGCGGGCAGCGCGGCCGCCTGCAGCGGCAGCCAGGCGAGCATTCCGAGAATCACGAGCTTGCGGAACGTGCGCTTCATCGCACGACAAGTATACGCGCGGTCTCCCCGGCCGTCACCGGGGAGACCGCGCGCTGCGCGGAGTTCGCAGCTAGAAGAACACGCGAAAACCGATGTCCACGTGATGGAACGGCCACGGGCGCGGCGGCGGCAGCGGCGCCAGCACGGGCACGTACACCGGACGCTGCACCACGCGCGGCGGCGCCGGGTAGTAGACGACGGGCCGCGGCTGGTAGTAGACGGGCCGCGGCTGGTAGTAATGCGGCCGGAAGCGGGGAGGATGCTCGAGCTTCGGCGGCGGGTAGTAGCCGTGGCGCTCGTGGCCGCGCGACCCGCGGTGGTCGTCGTGGGCCGCGCCCGCGAGCGGCAGGCCGGCGAGCAGGGTGGCGGCACCAACGGCGGTCAACAACGTTCGTCTCATGGAAGTCTCCTTTCGTCGAGACGGCGTCAGGCTAGCCCGCGACGGTAAGCGGGGTATTGCGGCCGGCGACCACGGTGTAATCGTCCGTTTCGCCGCGAAACGTGTCGCCGCTTGACGACAGGCGCTCCGCTCCTTGACGCTGCGTCCAATGCGCCCCATCTACGGAAGATGACCGGAGCCCGCGCGGCATGGAGACGGTAACCGAAGGCCTCCGCCAGTACGGCGTGCTGCTGGTGTTCGCCAACGTGCTGCTGCAGCAGCTCGGCGTGCCGGTGCCGGCGCTGCCGACGCTCGTCGTCGCCGGGGCGCTGAGCGCAACCGGCGTGCTCTCCGCGCCCGCCGTGCTTGCCGCCGCGATCGGCGGGTCGCTCCTCGCGGACACCGTGTGGTACGCCGCCGGGATCCGCTACGGGCGCCCGGTTCTCACGACGCTCTGCCGCGTCTCGCTCTCCCCGGACTCGTGCGTGCGGCAGAGCGAGGACCGGCTCGCGCGCTGGGGCGCGTGGGCGCTCGTGATCGGGAAGTTCGTGCCCGGCCTCTCCACCGTGGCGCCGCCCGTGGCCGGTCTCGTCGGCCTGCCGCCGCGGACGTTCGCGCTCGCCTCGGCCGCGGCCGCCGCGCTCTACTTCGGGCTCAGCCTCGCGCTGGGCGTCCTCTTTCACGATCAGGTCAACGTCGTCCTCGATGCCGCGGCGGAGCACGCCGGGCTGGCGGGGCCCGCCCTCGCGCTCGCCCTCGCCGCGTACGTCGCGTATCGATGGCTGCGGCGCCGGCTCTTCCTGCGCCGGCTGCGGCTCGCGCGCGTGTCGATCGAAGACCTCCAGCGGCTGATCGACGCGGGCGCCGCGCCCGCGATCCTCGACGTTCGCTCCGCGCTCACCCGCGAGCGCGAGCCGGGAATCCCGGGCGCGGTGGCGGCGACGCTCGACGAGCTCGACGTCGCCCGGCTCCCGTTCGCGCCCGGCCAGGAGATCGTGGTGGTTTGCAGCTGCCCGAACGAGGCGAGCGCGGCGCTCGTCGCGCGGCGGCTGATCGAGGCCGGCTTCCCCAACGTCCGGCCGCTCGCGGGCGGGCTGGAGGCGTGGATCGCCGCCGGGCTCCCGCTCGCCGCGCCGGCCGGTGCGGCCCAAGCCGTCGCCGCGCCGCCGGGCTGCGCCCCGGCGGGTTGACCCGGTCGCCGCCGGGAACGCCGGGCGCAGCCGGCCGACCGGCGCCCGCCCGGGAACGCCGGGCGCGCGCGGCGGACCAAGCAGTACGGCCCCTCACCAAGCAGTACAGCCCCGCACCTAGCATTACGGCCCCGTAATGGCGCCCGAGCGGGCGCACCGCTACGATGACCGGCCGGTCCGCCATGCGCATCCTGATCGTCGAGGACGAGCGGAAGACCCGCGAGTACCTGCAGAAGGGGCTCGCCGAGAGCGGCTACGTCGTCGACACGGCCGCCGACGGCGTCGACGGCCTGCATCTCGCGCTCACCGGCGACTACGACCTCGTCGTCCTCGACGTCATGCTGCCCGGCGCCGACGGCCGGCAGGTCCTGCGCGCGCTCCGCCGCGAGAAGGCGACGCCGGTCGTGTTCCTCACCGCGCGCGACGAGGTCGACGACCGCGTCGCCGGCCTCGAGCTCGGCGCCGACGACTACCTCGCGAAGCCGTTCGCCTTCGCCGAGCTGCTCGCGCGCGTGCGCACGGTGCTCCGCCGCGGCGGGCCGCGCGAGCCCGAGCTGCTGCGGGTCGGCGACCTCGAGGTCGATGTCATCCGGCGCCGCGCGCGCCGCGGCGAGGACCGGATCGGACTGACGTCGCAGGAGTTCGCGCTGCTGTCGCTCCTCGCGCGCCGCACGGGCGAGGTGCTCTCGCGCAGCTTCATCACCTCGCAGGTGTGGGACATCAACTTCGACACCGACACGAACGTCGTCGAGGTGGCGGTGCGGCGGCTGCGCGCGAAGGTCGACGACCCGTACCCGCGCAAGCTCGTCCACACCGTCCGCGGCATGGGGTACGTGCTTGAAGACCGCGGCTGAGCGCCTCGCACGCCTGCCGATCGGCGCGCGCCTCGCGGCCGGCTTCATCGTCGTCGCGGTCGCGCTGCTCGCCGCCATCGGGCTCTACCTCGACCACGCGCTCGAGGAGCAGCTCGCGGCCGACGACGCGCGCGAGCTCGCCGGCGCGCTGCCGCTCCTGCGCAAGAACCTCGAGCGGACGCGCTCGCTCGAGGAGCTGCGCGCCAAGCCGCACCGCTTCCTCGACGCGGTGGTGGGCAGCGCCGACCGGTCGCTCGCCCTGCGCGAGACCGACGGCCGCATCATCGCCGCGGCCGGTGCCCGCGCGGAGGCGGCGCTCGCGCTCGCCGGCGCGCCGGAGGCGGTGCCGGGCGACCGGGCGGAGCGGACGCGCATCGGCGCGCGCGACGGGCGCACCCTGCGCGTTCTCGCGCAGTGGGCCGAGCTCGGGGATCCGGCGCGGACGCCGGTCAACGTCGTCCTCGCGCTCGACGTCACCCATCGCGCCGAGATCATCCGGCGCTACCGCGAGCGGATCGTCCTCGCCGTGGCGATCGCCGCCCTCGCCGCGGGCCTCCTCGGCGCGTTCGTCGCGCGGACCGGCCTCGCGCCGCTGCGCTCGCTCGCGCGGCGGGCCGGCGCCATCTCCGCGAGCCGGCTCGACCAGCGCCTGCCCGCGGCGGACGCGCCGGCGGAGCTGCGCGAGCTCGTCGAGGCCTTCAACCGCACGCTGCAGCGCCTCGAGGACTCCTTCCGCCGGCTGTCGCAGTTCTCCGCCGACCTCGCCCACGACCTGCGCACCCCGATCGGCAACCTGCTCGGCGAAGCCCAGGTCGCGCTCCACCGCCCGCGCACCGCGGCCGAGTACGAAGCGGTGATCGCCTCCGGCGTCGAGGAGCTCGAGCGGATCAACCGGATGATCGACGGCATGCTGTTCCTCGCGCGGGCGGACGACGTGCAGGCGTCGCTCGACCTCCGGCCGGTCGACGCCGGCGCGGAAGTGGACCGGATGATCGAGTACTACGAGGGCCCCGCGTCCGAGGCCGGCGTCGGCATCCGCCGCGTCGGCGACCTCACGCTGCGCGCCGACGCGGCGCTCTTCCGCCGCGCGATCGCCAACCTGCTCGCGAACGCGATCGCGCACTCGCCGCGCGGGAGCGCGATCACGGTCGCGCTCGGCGCGGCGCCCGGGGGCGGCGGCGAGGTGTCGGTGTCGAACCCGGGGCCCGGCATCCCGCGCGAGGTCCTGCCGCGCGTGTTCGACCGCTTCTTCCGCGCGGAGGCGTCCCGGCCCGACTCCGCGCGCGGCTCGGGGCTCGGCCTCGCGATCGTCAAGTCGATCGTCGAGCTGCACGGCGGCGGGATCGAGGCGCAGAGCGACCCCGGCGCGGCGACGACGTTCCGCCTGCTCTTCCCGCGCGGCGCGATGACCGAAACGTAATCGCGCGGTCAGCGCCGCGTCCGCGCCGGCGGCTCAGGATGGTCCCCGCTGCCGGTTGCGCCGGCGGCTTCCGACCTTCCCTCTTCCCAAGGAGCTCCTCATGAACCATCCCATCCGACCGCTCGCCGTCGCCGCCGTGCTCGCCACCTCCGCGATCTACTTCTCCGGCGCGAACGCCGCCACGCCCGACCTGAAAGGCTGGAACGGCACGCCGGTCGCCGAAGGCCGCGTCGACCGCGTCGTCGACGTCGGGCCGGGCACGCGCTTCGTGAACGTCGACGAGAACCAGATCGTCCGGTTCGTCGTGCACGAAAGCGACGGGCGCAACGCGAGCTTCCTGTGGCAGTTCAACGGCGCGCGCAGCGTCATCCCGCTGGCGGCGATCGCGCCCGACGGCGCCGTCACGCGTCCGGTGAACGTCTACGTCGGGCAGGATCCGCTGGAAGGCTCGCTCGGCGATTAGCGGCTCCTCGCCCCCACCCCGGCCGCCCGCGAATCCCTTTCCCTCGGCGGGCGGCCGGGGTGGCCCGGCGAGCCCTTGTCCGCCGGGATTCCTCGCGCGCGACCGGCAGCCTCCTCCGCCGATTCGCCGGCTCCCGCCTCAAAGCGCTCGCCGCGCGAGCCCCCGGTACGTGTAGGTGATCAGCCGCGGACCCGGGACGTAGGCCGCCTCCAGCTCGACGACCTCGAAGCCGGCGCGCGCGAGCAGTTCGTCGATCCTGCGGTTCAGATGACAGCCGCCGCTGAAGCGCCGCCACACCGGCGTGATCCGGTCCTGCCAGGCCGCCACGCCAGGATCCGGAGCGTGACCATGCTCGAGGAAGATGAGTTGACCGTCCGCTCGCAGGACGCGCCGCATTTCCGCGAGCGCCCGCGCCGGGTCCGGGATCGAGCAGAGGGTCCAGGTGGTGACCGCCGTATCGATGCTGCGGTCGCCGAGCGGCAGCGGCTCCTCCGCCGACTGGGCAAGAAACGAAACTTCGACGCCTGCGCCGGCCGCCCGCCTGCGCGCCATCCGCTGGAGCTCGAGCGACGGATCCACGCCGTAGACCCGGCGCACTTCGGCCGAGTAGAAGGGCAAGTTCAACCCGGAGCCGATACCGATCTCCAGGACCTCGCCCCGGGCCCGCGGGATCCAGGCGACCCGGAGCCGGGTCGCCTCCTTGTACTTCATCGCGAAGTCGGTGAGGCGGGGCAGGAGGTGTCTGGCGTAGATCCCCATCGATGCCAACAGTGCCTCACGGGCAGGCGGCGTCGCTCGCCAACGCGAGCTTCGGCACTTTGCGTCCCTCGGCCTGCAGCGCGGCGCGGATCGCCGGCACTGCCGCCGCCCCGGCACGCTCGCCCGCGGCGGCGAGCGCATCCCGGTTCGACCATCCGATCTCGCTCGACGGCCCGAGTTCGGGCCGGATGACCACGTCGGCCGCGGCCGATTCGCAGCGGGCGAGCTTCATCGCCATGATCTGGAAGGTCTGGAAGAACAGGTTGAACGGGTTCGCGAGGTTGGTCTCGTGCGGCGGATACCCGACGTCCACCGCGACGACGGTCCGCGCGCCGAGCGCGCGGGCGACGCTCACGGGCAGCGGGCTCACGACGCCGCCGTCCACGTAGTCGCGCCCATCGATGCGCACCGGGCGGAACACCACCGGCAGGCTGCTCGATGCGCGGACCGCCCGCCCGACGTCGCCGCGCCCGAAGGCGGCGAGCTCGCCGGTCTGCAGGTCTGCCGCCACCGCGACGAACCGGATCGCGAGCGCCTCGAACCGCCGCTCGCCGAGGTCGCGGCCGACGATCGACTCCAGCGCCTCGCCGCGGACGAGGCCGAACCGGGCCCGTCCCGTCACCACGTCGACGAACGTGTAGTCGAAATCGGCGAGGTCGCGCCAGTCCGCGGACGGCACGTTCTTCGCAAGGTCGTCGGCGCGGTAGCCCGCGGCGTAGTAGGCGCCCGCGATCGCGCCCGCGCTCGTACCGACGATGAGGTCGGGTCGGAGCCCCGCCGCCTCCAGCGTCCTGATGACGCCGACGTGCGCGAATCCGCGCAGCGACCCGCCGCCCAGCACGAGCGCGAGGCGCGGCGCCGGGTCGAGCGGATGCGTGACGTCGATCGCGCGCGGCGGCTCGACCTCGTGCGGGCGCTGCGGCGGCGTCGCGCAGCCGGCGAGCGCGAGCCCGGCGAGCACGAGCAGCGCGCGCGCGGTCGTCACGAGCCCGCCTGCGGTCGCGGTGCCGGCGAGACGCCGGCCCGCACCGGCCCGCGTGCCGACGCCCGCCGCCGCATGAGGTAGTACGCGGCCGGGATCACGACCATCGACAGGAGCGGCGCGGTGATCATCCCGCCGATCATCGGCGCGGCGATGCGCTGCATGATCTCGGCGCCGGCCCCCTCCGACCACATGATCGGCGCGAGGCCGGCGATGATCACCGCGACGGTCATCGCCTTAGGCCGCACGCGCAGCACCGCGCCCTCGTCGATCGCCTCGAGCAGCGTCGCCTCGGTCGCGGGCGCGCCGGCGGCGAGCCGCCGCTCGAGCGCCTGCTTGAGGTAGATCAGCATCACCACGCCGTACTCGGCCGCGACCCCGGCGAGCGCGATGAACCCGACCGCGCCCGCGACCGAGAGGTTGTGGCCGAGCGCCCACACGTACCAGAACCCGCCGATCACCGCGAACGGCAGCGTGACCATGAGCAGCGCCGCCTCGTCGAAGCGCCGGAACGCGAGGTAGAGCAGCACGAAGATGATCGCCAGCGTGAAGGGCACCACCACCGCGAGCCGCTTCGCCGCGCGCTCGAGGTACTCGAACTGTCCCGACCACTGCACCGACACCCCGGGCGGCAGCGCGACCTTGTCGGCCACCAGCGCCTGCGCATCGCGCACCACCGACACGAGGTCGCGGCCGCGGATGTCGACGTAGATCCAGCCGGCGAGGCGCGCGTTCTCGCTGCGCAGGAGCGGCGGACCGTCGGTGATCGCGATCGACGCCACGGCGGCGAGCGGCACCTGCGCGCCGGCCTCGGTGACGATCGGCAGCACCTTCAGCTTGCCGATGGAGTCGCGCAGCTCGCGCGGGTAACGCACGTTGATCGGGAAGCGCCGCCGGCCCTCGATCGTCTCGCCGACATTCTCGCCGCCGATCGCCGCCGACACCACCGACTGCACGTCGGCGATGCTGAGCCCGTAGCGCGCGGCCGCCGCGCGGTCGATGCGGACGTCGATGTAGCGGCCGCCGACCACCCGCTCGGCGAGCGCGGAGGCGACCCCCGGCACGTCCCTCACCAGCCGCTCGATCTCGGTCGCCACGCGGTCGATCTCGGCGAGATCCGCGCCCGACACCTTGATGCCGAGCGGGCTCTTGATGCCGGTCGCGAGCATGTCGATCCGGTTGCGGATCGGCGGGATCCAGATGTTCGCGAGCCCGGGCAGCCGCACGAGGCGGTCGAGCTCCTCGACGAGCTTCTCCGGCGTCATGCCCGGCCGCCACTCGCTCCGCGGCTTGAGCTGCACCGTCGTCTCCACCATCTCGAGCGGCGCCGGGTCGGTGGCGCTCTCGGCGCGCCCGACCTTGCCGAACACGCGCTTCACCTCCGGCACGGTGGCGATGAGCCGGTCGCTCTGCTGCAGGAGCTCCGCCGCCTTCGCCGGCGAGACGCCCGGCAGCGCCGAGGGCATGTAGAGGAGGTCGCCCTCGAAGAGCGGCGGCAGGAACTCGCCGCCGAGGCGCGACGCCGGGAACCAGGTCGCCGCGAGCACGAGCGCCGCGACCGCGAGCGTCGTCCAGGGCCGTCGCAGCACCGCCGCGAGCACGGGGCGGTAGGCCGCGATCAGGAAGCGGTTGATCGGGTTCGCCCGCTCGGCCGGGATCCGGCCCCGGATGAGGTAGCCCATCAGCACCGGGATCAGCGTGACCGCGAGGCCCGCCGAGGCGGCCATGGCGTAGGTCTTCGTGTACGCGAGCGGCGCGAAGAGCCGTCCTTCCTGCGCCTCGAGCGCGAACACCGGCACGAACGAGAGGGTGATGATGAGGAGCGAGAAGAAGAGCGCCGGCCCCACCTCGACCGCCGCGTCGCCGATCACCCGCCAGCGCTCCTCGGTCCCGGGCGTCGCGCCCGGATGCGCGTGCGCCCACGCCTCGAGTTTCTTGTGCGCGTTCTCGATCATCACCACCGCCGCGTCGACCATCGCGCCGATCGCGATCGCGATGCCGCCGAGCGACATGATGTTCGCGTTCACGCCCTGGTAATGCATCACGATGAACGCGATCAGCACCCCGAGCGGGAGGGTCACGATCGCGACGAACGCCGAGCGCAGGTGCAGCAGGAAGACGACGCAGACGAGCGCGACCACCACGAACTCCTCGACGAGCTTGTCGCGCAGGTGCCGGACGGCGCGCTCGATCAGGCCGGAGCGGTCGTAGGTCTCGACGATCTCGACGCCGGCGGGCAGGCTGCGGCGCAGCTCGTCGAGCTTCGCCTTCACCGCGCCGATCGTCTCGAGCGCGTTCTTCCCCGAGCGCATGACGATCACCCCGCCGGCCACCTCGCCCTCGCCGTCCAGCTCGGCGATGCCGCGGCGCATCTCCGGGCCGACCTGCACGCGCGCGACGTCGGCGAGGGTGATCGGCACGCCGCTCTTGCCGCCCTTGCCGCTCTCGCCCATGGCGAGGGGGATGCCGCGGAAGTCCTCGAGCGTCTTCAGGTAGCCGCTCGCGCGCACGATGTACTCGGCCTCGGCGATCTCGACCGCCGAGCCGCCGGCCTCGCGGTTCGCGTTCTGGATCGCCGCGACCACTCTTGCGTGCGGGATGCCGTAGGCGCGCAGGCGATCCGGGTCGAGCTGCACCTGGTACTGCCGCACCATGCCGCCGATCGAGGCCACCTCGGCGACGTCGGGCAGCGCCTTCAGCTCGAACTTGAGGAACCAGTCCTGGAGCGCGCGGAGCTCGCCGAGGTCGTGCGCGCCGGAGCGGTCGACGAGCGCGTACTGGTAGATCCAGCCGACGCCGGTCGCATCCGGCCCGAGCGCCGGTTTCGCCTGGGCGGGAAGGCGCGACTGGACCTGGTTCAGGTATTCGAGCACGCGCGAGCGCGCCCAGTACGGGTCGGTGCCGTCCTCGAACAGCACGTAGACGAACGAGTCGCCGAAGAACGAGTACCCGCGCACCGTCTTCGCGCCGGGCACCGACAGCATCGTCGTGGTCAGCGGATAGGTGACCTGGTCCTCGACGATGCGCGGCGCCTGGCCGGGGAACGGCGTGCGGATGATCACCTGCACGTCGGAGAGGTCGGGGATCGCGTCGAGCGGCGTCCTCATCACCGCGTACACGCCCCAGGCCGCGACGAGCACCGTCGTCATCAGCACGAGGAAGCGGTTGGCGATCGACCAGCGGATGAGCGCGGCGAGCATGGCTACCGCTTCGGCACGATGCGGGTGACGACGTAGTCGCCGTCCCGGTTCGGCTCGCCCCGGAATTCGAACTCGACCCGGTCGCCCTTCTTCACGTTCGCGAGCTCGCCGACGTGGTCGACAGCGAAACCCATCTTCATCGACGGCCACTTCATCGACGCGATCGGCCCGTGGTCGAGGTCGACCCGGCCGCGGACGAGATCGACGGCGGTCACCGTGCCGATGCCGCGGTGCGCGCCGCGCGCCGCAGGGCCGGCCGGTGCGCCGGGCCCCGCCGCCCCGCCCGCCGCCGGCGCGTCGGGCGTCCCCTCCAGCCGCGCGAGCGTCGAGCGCAGGCTCGCCTCCGAGTCGATCAGGAACTGGCCGGACACGACCACGCGGTCGCCGGCCTTAAGGCCCTTGCGGATCTCGGCGTCGGCGCCCGCCTCCATCCCGACCTCGACGTCGACCGCGCGGAAGCGGCCGTCGCCGGCGGCGACGATCACGACGCTGCGCGTACCGGTCCGGATCACCGCTTCGGCCGGCACCAGCAGCGCCGCGCGGGCGCGCGGCGAGAGCGTCAAGGTCGCGAACATGCCGGGCTTCAGCTTGCCCCCCGGGTTCGCAACCTCGATCCGGGCGCGCACGGTGCGCGTCGCGGCGTTGACCTCCGGCAGGATCGCGTTTACGCGGCCGGTGAACGCGTCGTCCGGATACGCGGGAACGCGCACCTCGGCGCGTTCGCCCGGCACGAGCATCCCGGCCTGCGCCTCCGGCACCTCGGCGACGACCCAGACGGTGCCGAGGGACGCGATGCGGAAGAGCGTCGTGCCCGCGGTGACGGTCATCCCCTCGCGCGCGCCGAGCTCGGCGACGATGCCGGACACCGGCGCGCGCAACGTGATGCGCGCCTGGACCTTGCCCTCGCGCTCGACCGCCGCGACCTGCTCCTCGTTCATCCCGAGGAGCGCGAGCCGCTCGCGCGCCGCGCGCTGGAGCGGCTCGACGTCGGGCCCGGCGAGCCGCTTCAATGCGAGGTACTCGGCCTGCGCGCCCGCCCAGTCGGGAAAGAGGATCTCCGCGAGCGGGTCGCCCGCGCGCACCGGGTCGAGCGGCGCGCGCACGTGCAGCCGCTCGACGAACCCGCCGGTGCGCGGCTGCACGAGGACGACCGAGCGCTCGTTCCAGTCGACGTTGCCGACCGCGGCGAGCTGCGGTGCGAGCGAGCCCGACCGCGCCTCCGCGGTGCGCACGCCGAGGTTCTGCACCACTCTCGGGTCGATGCGGACGGTCCCCTCGGCGCCCTCCTCGGCGTACTTCGGCACGAGCTGCATGTCCATGAAGGGCGACTTGCCCGGCTTGTCGAACCGCTGCTGCGGGTACATCGGGTCGTACCAGTAGAGGACCCTGCGGTCGGGCTGCGGCGTCGCGGTGGCGGTGGTGGCAGCCGCCGGCGCGGTGGCGACGGGTGCCGAGGCTGCTCCGCCGGGCGCCGAGGCTGCTCCGCCGGGCGCCGAGGCTGCTCCGCCGGGCGCCGAGGCTGCTCCGCCGGGTGCCGAGGCTGCGACCGCCGGCGCCGGCGCGGCATGCATGCTCGACATCGCGTACCAGTAGCCGCCCGCAGCACCGAGCCCGGCGAGCGGGAGCGCGAGCGCGGCGTACAGCATGCGGCTCATGACTTTCCCTCCTCGAGGAGCAGGGTGGTGATCGCGGACCACGCCCGCGCGCGCTCCGCGAGCGCCTGCGCGAGACTCATGCGCGCCTCGGCCTCCGCGCGGCGCGCATCGAGCACGCCGGCGAGCGTGCCGCGCCCGCCGCGGTAGCCGGCGAGCGCGAGCTCGACGCGCTCGCGCGCGAGCGGCAGGATCGCGCGCTCGTAGCGGTTCACGCGGGCAGCCGCGGCCTCCCAGTCGGCGACGAGCGTCCGCGCCTCGGCCTCGGCCGTGCGCCGCGCGTCCTCCGCGGCGCTCCGTGCGCGCTCGGCGAGCGCCTGCCTGGCGGCGACGTCGCGGTCCTGCCGGCGCGCGGCGGCGATCGGCAGATCGATCGCGACGAGCACGCTCACCATGTTGGAAAAGTTGGGGCTGCGCTGGCCGTAGGAGACGATGAGCGACCAGTCGGGCGTCTTCGTGCTGTCCGCGACCGCGATGTCGGCGTGCGCGAGCGCCGCCTGGCGCTCGGCCGTGCGGACGGCGGGATGCTCGTCGAGCCGCACGAGCAGGTCGCTTCGCGGCACCGGCAGCGAAGCAGTGTCGGGCGCCGCGCCGAGCGGCCGCGCCGCCGCGTCGCCGACGAGTCGCGCGAGCGCGATGCGCGCGCGCTCGAGCGTGCGCTCGTACTGCACGAGGCGGTCGCGCACCTGCTCGACCGCGGCGCGCGCGGCGATCGCGTCGGCGGGCGCGAGCCGGCCGCCGGCGACCGCCGCGGCCGCCGTCTGCGCCTCGAGCTCGGCCTCGCGCGCGAGCGCGACGAGCGCCGCGTGCTCCTCTTCCGCGTAGCGCAGGTCGAACCAGGCGTTGGCCGTATCGCGCCGCACCTGCAGGCGGCTCGCCGCGAGGTTCGCGCCCTCGACGCGGCTCTCGGCTTCGGCCCGGGCGCCGAGCGCGCGGCGCTTGCCCGGGTTCGGAAAGCCCTGCTCGATCCCGATCCGGCGCATCGTCATGAAGTCCTGGTCCCAGCGCCACGCGTCGGCGCCGCTGACGGGCAGGTTCTCGATGCCGACGACGAGCTTCGGGTCGGGCAGCTCGCCTGCGCGCGCGACCAGCTCGCCGGCGGCGTTCGCCGCGGCCGACTGCGCTGCGATCCGGGCCGAGCGGCCCTCCGCGATGCGGATCGCGTCGTCGAGCGAGAGGGATTGCGCGCGCGCCACCGGGGCGGCGGGCGCGAGCCCCGCGACGGCGGCGAGCGCCAGGGCCGCGGCGCGGGCGAATGCCGGCGCCGTGGCGGGAGCAGGCGATGGGACGCCCGCCGCGGCGAGCGCGCGGGCGCGACCGGATTCGAATGACGACATGCAGACCTCCGCGTGAAAGTAGACGGCGGGCGGCCGCGGAAAGCGCGGGCCCGCGACTCACGCGGGAGCTAGTTCAGCAGGCGGCGATACAGGATGGGGAACGGAGGCGAGGCGGCGTGCGCGAGCACCGGCTCGGCGCGGATCGCGCGCGGCGGCGGCGAGCCGTCGGGGACTTCGAGCACCGCGAGGAGCGGTGCCGTAACGTCGGGAGCGGCGAGCGGTTTCGGCTGGTCGACCGACTGCGCGCCGGCCTGGCAGTGGGCGGTGCACGCAGATTCGGGTGCGCCGCCGGCATCGTAGCACGGCGTTTCCGCGTCCATGGCGGGCGCGCTATCGAGCGGGCACGCGTACGCGACGATCGTCAGCTGCGCGAACAGGAATGCGGCGAGGGCGAGCAGCGCGCTCGGTCGGCGGGTGCGGGATGCAGACATGCGACTCGAGCATATCCCAGTTCAGGCAGGGTCGGGCGGATTCGCGTCAAGTCGGGGCGACGGCAGGCTCCTTGCGGCCCGATGCCGGGCCCGTTTCGGCCGCGATTCCGGAACCGCGGCGGGCGGCGGGCTCACCGCCTGAGCCACCGCCCCCCCGACAATGGGTACGCCCCCTGCCGACGGGCCCAGGCGCCTGGCGATCTACCACACTGAGTGATATAGTCTGGCCGCAGGAGCGATCGATGGATTTTCCTGTACGGCTTCGCCAAGAACGAACGCGACAATGTTTCAGCGGACGAACTGGAGACCCTGAAGGCCCTCGCCGCGGATCTGCTCAGCGGCCCCGTGAAAGACCTGGACGCCAAGGTCGCTGCCGGGGTGCTGCAGGAAATTTGCCATGACCCCGAAACGAAGAGCGAAGACCCGGATTCTCGAAACGGTGCACGAAACCGCGCGTGATCTGCACGCCGCCGGGTTCATCGACAAGCGCAAGATGCGCCTGTACGACGCGCTCTGCTTGGCACCGGTCCCCGGTTACTCGAGCAGGAGGATCCGCGCCCTGAGAAAGCGGCACAAGCTGAGCCAGGCCGTCCTCGCGACGGTGCTCAACACGAGTCTCTCGACGGTCCGTCAGTGGGAGATCGGCGACAAGCGCCCGAGCGGGCCGTCGCTGAAGCTGCTCGACCTGCTGGACCGCAAGGGGCTGGAAGCGCTGATCTGAGTATTCAGAGTCCGAAAACCCGCCGCGCGTTGAGCCCGCGCACCTTGTCGCGCACGCCGCCCTCGAGCCGGTCGACGCGCGCGAGGCAGCCCGCCATGTCGCCGATCGTGTGCGGGTAGTCCGAGCCGTACAGCACGTTGTCGGTCCCGCAAACCCGCACGCACATCTCGAGCGCGTCCTGCGCGAACACGACCGAGTCGGCGTAGACGCGCCGCATGGTGCTCGACGGCCGCTCCGCGGTCTTCGCCCGCGTCGCCGGGATGTTGTCCCAGCAGATGTCGAGCCGCCCGATGAGGTACGGCAGGGCCCCCGCGCCGTGGGAAGCGATCAGCTTGAGCCGCGCGTAGCGATCGAAGAACCCGTCGAGGATGCAGCGCGCGATCGCGAGGGAGGTGTCGAAGGTGAAGCCGATCGGCGCGGTAAGCTGGAACTCGTGCATCGCCATCTCGCCGACGCCCGGCGGCGCGGTCGGGTGGACGAGCACCGGCAGCGCTTTGGCGTCGATCGCGCGCCACACCGGCTCGAACGCCGGATCGGTGAGCGGCTTGCCGCCGATGTTGGCGAGCACCATCACGCCGGCGGCGCCTTGCGCGACCGCGCGCTCGAGCTCGCTCGTCGCGAGGTCGGCGTGCTGCCACGGCAGCGAGGCGAACCAGCGGATGCGATCCGGATGCGCGGTCTGCGCCCCGGCGAACTCGTCGTTCATGTGCCGCGCCGCCGCGAGGCTCACCTCGGGCGAGCCCCAGAAGACATTCGGGCACGTGAGCGACACCACCGCGATGTCGACCCGCGCCCGGCTCATGTTCGCGACCCGCAGGTCCCAGTCGAACATCGGCGGCACCGGCGTCATGAACGGCGCCCCGTCGAGGTGGATCGCGCGCAGGCCCCCGCGCACCTCCGCGAGCGTGTAGTGCGGGCCGCCGTGGCGCTCGAGCAGCTTCACCCACTCGTGGGTGAGCATGTGGGTGTGGACGTCGACGACCGGGACCATCGCGCTCCTTTCGCTCGCGCCGCGCTTCAGTCGAGCTCGAACGCCTGCTCGTAGTTCTGCTTGAGCGAGACGTCCTGGTCCTCCTTGCGGAGGAAGCAGTTGCCCACCGCCAGGCGCTCGACCTCGGTGCCCATGAAGCAGCGGAAGGCGTCTTCCGGCGTGCACACGATCGGCTCCCCGCGCACGTTGAAGCTCGTGTTCACGATCACCGGGCAGCCGGTCAGCGACTCGAACGCGGCGATCAGCGCATGGTAGCGCGGGTTGGTTTCGCGGTGCACCGTCTGGATCCGCGCCGAGTAGTCGACGTGCGTCACCGCCGGGATGTCGGAGCGCGGGACGTTCAGCTTCTCGATGCCGAAGCGCGCGGCCTCCTCCCCGGTCATCGTGCGGCGGCGCGACCGCACGACGTCGGCCACCAGCAGCATGTACGGGCTGTCGTGGTCGAGCTCGAACCACTCGGCCACGCGCTCGCGCAGGACCGAGGGCGCGAACGGCCGGAACGACTCCCGGTACTTCACCTTGAGATTCAGCACCGACTGCATCGTCGGCGAGCGGGCATCGCCGAGGATCGAGCGGCCGCCGAGCGCGCGCGGCCCGAACTCCATCCGCCCCTGGAACCAGCCGAGCGCCTTGCCTTCGGCGAGCGACTGCGCCGACGCCCGCACGAGCGCCGCGTCGTCGTGCACCTCGAAGCGCGCCCCGGCCGCGCGCAGCCGCGCCTCGCACTCCGCCTGCGAAAATTCCGGACCGAGGTAGGCGCCCTTCATCCGGTCGCCCGCGCCGTTCGGCCGGCTGCGGGGCTGGCCCCGGTAGAGGTGGTGGGCGACCAGCGCCGCCCCGAGCGCGCCGCCGGCGTCGCCCGCCGCCGGCTGGATCCACACGTCGCGCACGTGCCCGTCGCGCAGGACCTTGCCGTTCGCCACGCAGTTGAGCGCGACGCCGCCGGCGAGGCAGAGGTCCTTCAGGCCGGTCTCGGCGGTGATCGAGCGCGTGAGCCGCAGCACCACCTCCTCGGTCACCGCCTGGATCGTGGCGGCGAGGTCCATCTCGCGCTGGGTGAGCCACACCTCGGGCTTGCGCGGCGGGCCGCCGAAGAGTTCGTGGAACCGGGCGTTGGTCATCGTCAGCCCGGTGCAGTAGTCGAAGTACTCGAGGTTGAGCCGGAAGCTGCCGTCGGGTTTCAGGTCCATCAGGTGCTCGAAGACGAGCCCCGCGTACTTCGGCTCGCCGTACGGTGCGAGCCCCATCACCTTGTACTCGCCCGAGTTCACCTTGAACCCGGTGTAATAGGTGAACGCCGAGTAGAGGAGACCGAGCGAGTGCGGGAAGTGGATCTCGCGCCGGACCTCCAGCCTGTCGCCCGCGCCGCAGGCGAGCGAGGTCGTGGCCCACTCGCCCACCCCGTCCATGGTGAGCACCGCCGCCTCGTCGAACGGCGACGGATAGAACGCGCTCGCCGCGTGGCTCAGGTGATGCTCCGAGAAGAGGAGCCTGCCGTCGAGCTTCGCGTCGCTGCCCCGTCCGCGGAGCTCCTTCACGAGCAGGTCCTTCAGGAAGAGCTTCTCCCGCAGCCACAGCGGGATCGCCATGCTGAAGGACTTGAATCCGCGCGGGGCGAAGGCGACGTACGTTTCGAGCAGCCGCTCGAACTTGAGGAACGGCTTGTCGTAGAAGGCGATGAAGTCGACGCCGTCGAGCGAGACGCCGGCCCGCGCGAGGCAGAAGTCGACCGCGTGGGCGGGGAAGCGCGCGTCGTGCTTCCGGCGCGTGAAGCGCTCTTCCTGCGCCGCGGCGACGATCTCGCCGTCTTCGAGCAGCGCTGCGGCGCTGTCGTGGTAGTAGGCCGAGATGCCGAGGACGCGCATCGGCCCTGCGGTCAGAAGAGCGTGTAGAGGAAGGGCGCGACCGCCGAGCCCTGCGCGAGGATGAGGAGCCCGCCGAGCAGGAACATCACCACCACGATCGGAAAGAGCCAGTACTTCTTGCGCACGCGCATGAAGCGCCACAGCTCGCGCACGATGCCCATCGGCTAGCGCCCCTCCGGCAGCCCGGAAACGTCCGGTGTCACTTCAGAACTGGTCGGGAAAGCTCTGCGGCGGCGGCCCCGGCGGGGTCCGCTCGATCCAGTAGCTGCGCGCACCGGCGTCGAAGCGCAGCCGCAGAGGGTCCTTGCCGAACGCGCGCAGCAGGAGCCCGATCGGCGTCACGACGAGATAGAACATGATCCCGAGCACCACCGGGCTCACGATCCGGTGGAGCAGCAGCCCGAAGCGCGTCCACACGCGATTCAGCGGGCCGAGGAGCACGGGCGCGACGAACGCAGCCAGCGCGAACGCCGCCGCGACCGCGAAGCTCCACCAGCGCGGACCGCCACCGAATACGAGCGGGAAGGCGCCGACGATCGCGAACACGGCGGCGAACACGAGCCCGAGCGAGCGGTTGGAGGAGCCTCGAACGGGGGTGCTGCGATCGAAGGATTCGTGGCCCATCGTGCGTGAGCGGAAGGGACGAGCGGGATTCTGGCACACCGGACCACCGGAGCGGAAGCGAGGTCGGGGCGCAATCGGGCATGGCGCGCAGGCACGGGAAGACGCCCGGGCGACGCTTCGTCAGAACATCCGGACGAAGTTCGCGAGCAGCTCGTACAGCGCGAAGTAGCTCGCCTGGAGGGCGCCGAGATTCGGGACCAGGTCGGTCAGCTCGAACGTCCGCGCGGCCGCCACGAAGGTCGGCGCGGGCACCACCTCGAGCCCGGCGGCCTCGAACTCGGCGCGCGCGCGGCGCATGTCGAAACCGTGCGCGACCAGCACGACGCGCGTGACGCCGTCCCGCTCGAGCCGTGCCGCCGAGAAGCGCGCGTTCTCGAACGTGTCGCGCGAGCGGTCCTCCAGCCAGCGCACCGGCACGCCGAACTCCTGCTCGAGCGCCTCGCGCATCACGTCGGCCTCGGTGCGCGTGCTGCGGATCGCGCCGCCGGTGACGAGCACCGGGAGGCCGGTCGCGCGCGCCACGCGCGCGCCGTAGCGGACGCGGTCGAGCGCCAGGCGGCCGACCGTCTCGCCGCCGTACTCGGGTGCGTGGCGGCGCACGCCGGCGCCGAGGATCACGATCGCCTGCGCCGAGCGAGCCTGCTCCAGCGTCACCGGCGGCGCGTCGTCGAGGAGGGCCGTGAGGGCGCCGGCGACGAGCGATGTCGAAAGCGCGACAAGAAGGCCGAGCCCGCTCCAGAGCAGCGTGCGGCCGAGACGCGGCCAGCGCCCGAGGAGCGCCGCGCCCAGGATCGCGAGCGCGAGCGGTCCGATCGGCGGGAGCACGAGCGCCGTGAGCACCTTGCGCCAGAAGAAGAAGTCCATGTCCGCTTCCTGTCGAGGAGCCGGCGGCACGTTGGCGGCCGAGCGAGCAGGGACTATACTGAAGCCGCACTGCGCCGCCCTTCACGATTCCAACCAGAGCGCCGCCGCCCACGGCGGGCCGGGTGCGCAAGCCGCGGGGTCTTCGAAGAAAGAGGAGACCCATGTTTCTGTTCGAGCTTCTGAACCTCTCGCAGGGGTTCAAGCGCTATTTCGACGTGACCCCGGCAGTCGCCGACAGCTTCCAGAACGAGGCGTACGGCGTGCGGCACAAGGTGTACTGCGAGGAACTCGGGTTCGAGCCGGTGCGCGACCCCCCGCTCGAGCGCGACGAGTACGACGAGCGCGCCGTCCACGTCCTCGTCAAGTCGGTCAAGTACGATCGCTATGCCGGCTGCGCGCGGATCGTGCGCGTCGATCCGGGCGATCCGCTGAGCCGCCTGCCGGTCGAGAAGGCGTGCGAGCACACGATCGAGCGCGGCATCGTCGACCCGGCGCGCCTTCCGCGCGAGCGCATCGGCGAGATCTCGCGGCTCGCGGTGACGAGCGAGTTCCGCCGACGCAAGGGCGAGGCGACGACGCCGATGGCGATCTCGCAGGAGGACTTCGGCATTGCGCAGATGCCGCGCTTCCCGTACCTCCAGGTGGGCCTCTACCTCGGCGCGATCGCGCTCGCGAAGCGCCTCGGCCTCGAGACGCTGTTCGTGCTCACCGAGCCGCGTCTCGCGAATCACTTCGCGCGCCTCGGCGTGAAGATCCGGCAGATCGGCGGGCCGGTGGAGCACCGCGGCGAGCGCGTCCCGTCGATGATGTCGGTCACCTCGATCGAGGCGAGCCTGCCGCGCCCGGTGCGGCCGCTGTACGAGGCGATCTCGGACGCGATCCGGACGGGGGTGGAGGCGCAGAACCCGGGGCTGGCGCACTAACCCCCCCTCGCCACCCCTGTCTAACGCCCGGACCAACGTCCGGCGTTCGTCCCGGGAGCGCCAGCTTCGGGCAGCGCGGTGTAACCGGCAACCTCCGGCGCAGGGGTTGCCGGATATGTACTATGTGCATATACTTGCGTCGTGACCGCCACGTTCGATCCGGGGAAGGACGCGGTAAACCTCGAGAAGCACGGGGTCTCCCTCTCCGAAGGCGACGGTGTGCTGAACGACCCGCTCGCGCTGACGATCGAGGACGCTTCGGCGGAGGGTGAGCAACGCTTCGTAACCGTAGGCATGAACGCCTTCGGCACGTTGATGGTCGTGGTCTGGAGCCCGCGAGGGGAAGAGATACGGTTGATCTCGGTCCGGAGGACCGAACCGAAAGAGAGACGGACCTATGAAGAAGGAATATGACTTCTCGAAGGGCAAGCGGGGCGCGGTGATTCCGGCCACCGGGAAGACGCGCATCACGATCTATCTGGACGACGAGGTGCTGCAGCGATTCAAGTCGCAGTCGGAGAAGACCGGGAAAGGCTATCAGACGCTGATCAACGAGGCGCTCAAGGCCTACTCGGGTCTGGCCGAAGAACCCCTCACACCGGAGATCATCCGGAAGATCGTGCGCGAAGAGCTCGCAGGCCACGAGTAAGACCTGACGTGCGCGCGCGTGCGAGCCACCGGGCGCTTCTGCTTCGGGCGGGTCGGAGAAGGTAGTCGGACCGTGCGCCTCACCTACCGCGGCCGGGTGATTCGGAATCTCCGGAGCGGGTTTCTGGCGCGGAGGCAAACGGATCCATGAGCGTGAGAATCAAGTACACCGACGAACCCTTGGGCGAGCCGCGCGTCGTCCCTGACTTCCTTCCTCGCCCGGAAGATCTCGTCTTCCACGAAGACGGCGTCAAGGTCACGATCTCCCTCAGCAGGCGCAGCGTCGAGTTCTTCAAGGGCGAGGCGCGCAAGCACAACACCCAGTACCAGCGGATGATCAGGCGGCTCCTTGACGCGTACGCGGCGCATCACTCGCAATCGCGGCGGCTGCGCTCAGCGGCGACGCGGGGGCGGACTACCGCCCGGCGCCCTTGAGCAACTCGATGAGGTAGCGGCTCGGGATCGCGTAGGTGATCCCGCTCGGCCGCTCGAGCGCGGATTCCTTGGTGCCCTTCACGAACACCATGTTGACGATCCCGATCACCTCGCCGGTGGCCGGGTCGTAGACCGGGCTTCCGCTGTTCCCCGGATAGGCGGTCGCGTCGAGTTGGAACACCGGGAACGGCCCGCTGCCGAGGCGGCGGATCAGCTCCGGCTTGAGCTGGCTCGAGTGCGCCGCCGGGATTGCGATCGGCGTGATCGCCGAGATCATGCCGCGATGCGTCGCCGGAAACGGCCCGAGCACCGCGCCGATGGGATAGCCGGTGAAGAGCACCGACTCGCCCTCGCGCACGTCCGCCGAGTCGCGGATGGCGAGCGCCGGAAGCGGCGGGCCCTGCACGCGGAGGAGCGCAAGGTCGTGCACCGGATCGTCGGCGCCCCGCGTCGCGGGCCGCAGCTGCGCCTCGCGCCCCGAGCCCGGGACGAGCACCATCAACGCCTCGCCCTTGTCGGCCTCCAGCACCTGCGGCAGGACGTGCGCGTTGGTGACGATCGTCGCGCCGTCGCCAACGGCGAACCCAGTCCCGAGAAACCGGAACGGCGGCGCGCGCGTCTTCTGGAACGTCCCGACGCCGACGATCGAGGGCTTCACGCGCTCGATCGTCGCCGGCATCTGCGCGAGCGCGACCGGCGCGCCAGACAGAACGATGGCCGCGAGCGCGAGCGCCGCGACCGCCGCCGCGCTACAGCCGCGCCGGCTTGGCGCCGTTGAGGAGCGGCGAGGGCTCGGCGACGCTCGGGTCATACGGGTGCTCCTCGCTCGGGAAGTGGCGCCGGATGCGCTTCACGTAGTCGCGCGTCTCCGCGTACGGCGGCACGCCGCGGTGGCGGTCGACGGCGTTCTCGCCGGCATTGTAGGCGGCGGCGACCAGCGTCACCCGGCCGCGATAGTAGGCGAGCAGCCAGCGCAGGTACGCGAGCCCGCCGTGGACGTTCTCCGCCGGATCGTAGACGTTGCGCACCTTGAAGCGCGTCGCCGTATCGGGAATGAGCTGCATCAGGCCGCCCGCGTCCTTCGGCGAGCGGGCGCGGGGCTCGAAGTTCGATTCGACCGCGATCACCGCGAGCGCGAGGCGCGGCCGTACGCCGTACGCCGGCGCGAGATGGCGCACCAGCTCGGCGTAGCGCTGCTTCTCCGGGGGCAGGTCGGCGAAGGCGTCGGCGTCGAGGTCGGGCGCCGCCGGCATCGCCGCGCTCATGCAGTCGGGGAGCCGCCGGTCCGCTGCGCCGATGAAACCCAGCATGCGCTGCGCGTGCTCGTGCCGCTGCACGGCGGCGAGCGCGAAGAGCCCGGCCGCGAGCCGGTCGTCGCGCGCCACGCCGCGGCCGTTCGCGTACATCCAGCCGAGCCCGAACTGCGCGTCCGGGTCGCCGGCGCGCGCCGCCTCGCAGTAGAGCGTCGCGGCGAGCATCGGGTCCCGCGCCACGCCCTCGCCGTGCTCGTACGCGACCGCGCGGGCGACGAGCTCGCGCGTCCCCCGGGTCTGCGCCGTCGCGTCGGCCGCGAAGGCAAGCGCGGCGAAGGCCGCCGCGGCGAACGTGCGCGGAGCGAATGCGGGCATCCGCACGGCAACGGTCGCGCGGGCGAACGCGAGCGGGGCGCGCTCACGCCACACGGCTCGCCTCCGCCCGCGCCGGCGCGAACTGCGCGACGTACCAGGGCAGCGCCGCTTCCAGCCCGGCCCGCAGACCGTGCGTCGGCGCGTAGCCGAGCAGGCGCGCGGCTTTGCCCACGTCGGCCTGCGAGTGGCGGACGTCGCCCGCACGAAACGCCTCCCGCAGCGCCGGCGGAACCGCGCGCCCGGGCCTGCGCTCCCGCACCAGTGCAGCGAGCGTCTCGTACAGTCCGTTCAGGGTCGTACGCTGCCCGACCGCGACGTTGTAGACCTGGTTGAGCGCGGCGGCATCGGACGCGAGCGCCGCCCGCAGGTTCGCCTGCACCGCGTTCGCGACGAAGCAGAAGTCGCGGCTCGTCTCGCCGTCCCCGTAGATCGTCACCGGATCGCCGCGCAGCATCGCGCGGATCCAGCGCGGGATCACCGCGGCATACGCGCCTTCCGGGTCCTGCCGGGTGCCGAACACGTTGAAGTAGCGCAGGCCTACCGTCTCGACGCCGTAGCAGCGGGCGAACACGTCGGCGTACAGCTCGTTGACGTACTTCGTCACCGCGTAGGGCGACAGCGGCCGGCCGATCTCGTCTTCGACCTTGGGCAGCCCCGGGTGATCGCCGTAGGTCGAGCTCGACGCCGCGTAGACGAAGCGCCGGACGCCCGCCTCGCGGGCGGCGGCGAGCACGTTCACGAACCCGGTCGCGTTCGCGGCGTGGGTGGCGAGCGGGTCGTCGATCGAGCGCGGCACCGAGCCGAGCGCCGCCTGGTGCAGGACGGTGTCGACCCCGGCGCACGCGCGGCGGCACGTCGCGGGATCGGTGATGTCGCCCTCGACGAAAGCGAAACCGCGCCAGGCTTCCTCGCCCGCGCTCGCGCGAACGTCTTCGAGGTTCCGCCGGTGGCCGGTCGCGAAGTTGTCCAGGCCGACCACGTCCTGGCCGAGCGCGAGCAGCGCCTCGACGAGATGCGAGCCGATGAACCCGGCGGCGCCGGTGACGAGCCAGCGCCGGCGCGTCGCGGCGACGGCTTGCCGGAGATCGGCGTGGTCGATCGGCATCGGCGCCTGCCGCCCTCGGGCCGCCTACAGCCGCCAGACGCGGACGCCGCGCGCGGCGAGCGCGGCGGGATCCATCTGCGACTTCACGTCGACGTACAGCCCGCCCGGGGCGAGCTTCGCGACGAAGTCGTCGACCGGCCGCGCCTTGAACGCCCGATGCGCCACCGCGCCGACGATCGCGGCGGCGCGGGGCAGGTCGTCCCAGGCGACGAGCTTCACGCCGTACTCGTGCTCGGCTTCGGCGCCTTGCGCGACCGGGTCGTGCACGTGCACGCAGGCGCCGTACGATTCCAGCTCGCGCACCACGTCGATCACGCGCGAGTTGCGCAGATCCGGCACGTCCTCCTTGAACGTCAACCCGAGCACGATCACGTCGGCACCCTTGACCGGCGAGCCGTGCCGGATCAGGTGCTTCACCGTCTGCTCGGCGACGTACTTCCCCATGCCGTCGTTGATGCGCCGGCCGGCGAGGATCACCTGCGGGAAGTAGCCGAGCATCTCGGCCTTGTGCGTCAGGTAGTAGGGATCGACCCCGATGCAGTGCCCGCCGACGAGCCCGGGGCGGAACGGCAGGAAGTTCCACTTCGTGCCCGCCGCCTGGAGCACCTCGTGCGTGTCGATCCCCACGCGGTGGAAGATCAGCGCGAGCTCGTTCATCAGCGCGATGTTGAGGTCGCGCTGGGTGTTCTCGATCACCTTCGCCGCCTCGGCGACCTTGATGCTGCTCGCGCGGTGCACGCCGGCCGTGACGACCGCGCCGTAGACCGAAGCTACGCGCTCGAGCGTCTCCGGCGTGTCGCCGGCGACCACCTTCACGATCCGCGCGAGCGTGTGCTCCTTGTCGCCCGGGTTGATCCGCTCCGGCGAGTAGCCGACGAAGAAGTCGCGCTGCCACCGGAGCCCCGAATGGCGCTCGAGCACCGGCACGCAGATCTCCTCGGTCGCGCCGGGATACACGGTGGACTCGAAAACGACGATCGCGCCCCGCTTCAGGTTCTTCCCCACCGACTCGGAGGCGCCGAGCAGCGGCCCGAAGTCGGGCTGGTGCGCCTCGTCGATCGGCGTCGGCACGGCGACGACGACGAAATCGGCCTCGCGGAGCAGCTGCGGGTCGGTCGTCGCGCGCAGCTGCGACGCGGCGCGCAGCTCGTCGGTCGAGATCTCGCCGGTCGGGTCGACGTGCTTCTGGTAGGACGCGACCTTCGGCGCGGAGAGATCGAAGCCGATGGTCGGGAACTTCTTCCCGAACTCGACCGCGAGCGGGAGGCCGACGTAGCCGAGGCCGACGACTGCGATGGTGGTCATGGGCGGACCTGAATAGCGAGGAATCTCGCGGATGAGCCGTGCTCGAGGAGATCGGAGGCGCTGCGGCGATCCGGAAGGGCTCGGGGCGCTCAGGCTACGCCGGCGGGATCAGAGCTGCTTCAGCAGCTCGGCCGCCTCGGCCTTGAGCGGACTTTCGCCGGGGGCGCCGGTCAGCGCTTCCAGCTCCGCTTTCGCGCGCGTCCTGTCTCCGGACTTGAGCAGCGCCTTCGCGTAATGCATGCGGATCTCGAGCGCATCCGGTGCCGCCGCGGCCGCCTGCGCGAGAAGCTCGATCCCGCGCTTCGCGTCGCCGCGCTCGACGAGCAGCCAGCCGAGCGTGTCGGCGATCGCCGGGCTTCGCGGCGCGAGCGAATAGGCCTTCTCGGCGAAGCCGAGGGCGCCGGGATCCTTCATCTCCCCGAGCGTCCAGGCGAGGTTGTTGAGCGCGAGCACGTTGTCCGGCGCGAGCGCGAGGACCTCCCGGTAGCCCTTCGCGGCGGCCGGCAGGTCCTTCCGGCGCAGGTCGTCCTCGGCGAGATACAGCCGGACCGCGACGTCCTTCGGCTGGTCGCGCAGCCAGGCCGACGCGAGCTTCGCCGCCTCGGCCGGCTTGCCCGCGGCCTGCAGCAGCGCGTGCAGGCGCATCGCGACCGGTGCGGTCGCCTGCCGCTTGAACGCCTCGGAATAGGCGTTGGCGGCCTCGGCGAACTTCTTCTGGCTCGCGTGCAGCTCGCCTTCGAGCGCGAACCCCGCCGCCTCCTTCGGCCGCGCCGTCTGCAGCGCCCGCGCTTCGAAACGCCTCCGCGGGATTGCCGGCGGCGAGGTGAACCGCGGCGATATCGCTCTGCAGCCCGATCTGTCCGGGCCGCAGCGCCAGCGCGCGACGGAGCGAGCCGATCGCACCGTCGTAGTCCTTGGCGGCGCCCTGCGCGCGCGCGAGCCGCAGGAGCGGCGCCGGCGAATCCGGCTGCAGCGTGACGAGCGCGTTGAAGGTCGTGGTCGCCTGGGCGGTCTCGCCGGCCGCGAGCTGGACGAGCCCGAGCGCATCGAGAATCCGCGCATCGTTCGGCATCGCCGCGCGCGCCGCCTGCGCCGCCGTCAGCGCGCCCTTCAGGTCCTTGCTCCGGCCGAGGTACGAGATGAGCGCGAGGCGGGCGTTCACCGAGCCCGGATTGGCGGTGACCGCGCGCTCGAGCGCGGCTGCAACGTCCCGGGTGGACGCGCCCGTGTTCGCGAGCAGCTCGGCGAGCCCGAGCAGCGCGCCCTCGTTGCCGGGCGCCTTCGCGAGCACCGCATCGTAGCGCTTGCGCGCCGCGTCCGGCTGCTTGTCGGCGAGGTCCAGCGCCGCGAGGCCGCCGACCGCCGGCAGGTAGTCGAACTTCAGCGCGAGCGCCTTCTCGAAGCTCGCGCGCGCGGCGTTCCGGTCGCCCTTGAGCGCGTAGATCCGGCCCTTCAGGTCGTGGGTCAGGGGATTGTCGGGCTGCTTCTTCTCCAGCTTCGCGGCGGCCGCGAGCGCCTGGTCGAACTGCTTCCGGGTCGCGTGCGCGAGGACGAGCGCGACATCGGCCTGGTACTGCGTGGGGTCGCTCGCGGAGGCCGCCTCGAGCTCCTTGAATCCCTGCCCGACGTCGCCGCTCGCGAACCGCGCCTGCGCGAGGCGCGTGCGCAGGCGCGCGTTGTCCTTGTCGCCGGCGCTCGCGCGCTCGTAGTAGCCCGACGCGCGGGCGAGATCGCCCTTGGCGAGCGCGACCTCGCCGGCCACCTGCAGGACCTGCGGATTGCCCGGGTCCCGCTTCAGCGCGGGCTCGATCGTCTCCTCGGCCTTGGCGGACTGCCCCTGCCGCAGGTAGGCGGTCGCGAGCAGCATCCGCGGCAGGCTCGCCTGCGGCGCGGCGGCGACCACCCGGCGCAGATGGTCCTCCGCCGTCACGAGCTGCCCGAGCTGCAGCTCGATCGACCCGGCGAGCAGGCGGCTCGGCACGTGATCCGGCGCGACCCTGAGCACCTCGAGGATCGGCTGCTTGCCCTTCGCCGCATCGCCCCCCCGAAACGCGAACAGGGCTTCGAGATAGCGCGTCCGCAGGTCGTTCGGCACCGCCTTCGCCATTGCGTCGAGCTCGGCCCGCGCCTTGTCGAAGCTGCGCTCCTCGATCAGCAGCGAGACGAGCGCGTGCCGCGCCTGGGCGTTCTTCGGCTCGGCCTGGATGAACTGCGCGAGCGTCTGCTTCGCCGGCTCGCGCTCGTTCCGGGCGAGGAGGAGCTCCACCTTGAGCCCGAGCGCGTCGGCGTTGCCGGGCGTTCTGGCGAGCACCTCCTCCACCACCTTCATCGCGCCGTTCAGGTCCCGGTTGATCGCGAGGAGCCGCGCCTCGCCCACGCGCGCGCGCGGGTCGCCGGGCCGGGCGGCCAGCGCGGCGTCGAACGCGGCGCCCGCCTCCTTGAACTGGCCGACCGCGATGTGCGCAAAGCCGATCTCGTTCTTGAGCGCGGCCTGCGCGGCGGGATCGTCCAGCGTCGTCGCGCCGAACTCGGCGGCGAGCTGCTTCGCCTGCCCGAGCTGGAGCATCGCTTTCGCGAGCTGCGGCAAGACCGCGGCCGGGGCATACCTGTACTCCTGGGCGCGGCGCAGCTCCTTCTCCGCCGACACCAGGTCGCCCGACTCGAGCAGGAGCTTGCCGAGCAGGTAGCGCGCCTCGCCGTTCTCCGGCGCCTGCTGGAGCGCGTTCTTGAGCTGGATGGTCGCCGCCGCGGGATCGTTCTTGGCGATGTAGGCCTTGGCGGAGGCGACGAGCTTCGCCGGATCGCTGCCGGTGCCGCACCCGGCGGCGAGCGCGACCGCGCCCGCGAGCAGCCCGGTGCGGAGAGCGCGGGAGATCCAGCGGGTGCGGGAAAGCGGGAGGTGAGGGGTCATCATCGGTGTCCTTCGCTCGGGGCCTAGCGCATGCCGAACCGGTCGAGCAGATCGTAGAGCGTGGGGCGGCTGATGCCGAGCAGCTCGGCGGCGCGGCTCAGGTTGCCGTTCACCCGGCCGAGCACGCGGACCACCGCCTGCTTCTCCGCTTCGTCGCGGACCTGGCGGAGGTTCAGCGTCTCCTCGCCCGCCACCGGCGCGAGGCCGAGGTCGGCGGCGCGGATGATCGCGCCGTCGGCCATGATCACCGCGCGCTTCGTGCAGTTCTCGAGCTCGCGCACGTTGCCCGGCCAGGCGTACGCCTCGATCGCCTGGATCGCCTCGGGCGCGAGCGTCATCGTGCCGCGCCGGTGCTCGGCGGCGACGCGCCGCACGAAAGCGTGCGCGAGGAGCGCGGCGTCGCCCGGCCGCTTCCGGAGCGGCGCCACGTCCAGCACGATCTCGGCCAGGCGGAAGTAGAGGTCCTCGCGGAACCGGCCGGCGGTGAGCAGCTCGCGCAGGTTCTGGTGCGTCGCGCAGACGATCCGCACGTCCACCGGGATGCCCTCGCGCCCGCCGACGCGCTCGATCACCCGCTCCTGCAGGAAGCGCAGCAGCTTCGCCTGGAGCGCGAGCGGCAGATCGCCGATCTCGTCGAGGAAGAGCGTCCCGCGGTGCGCGGTCTCGATCTTGCCCTGCGTCTGCTTGGCGGCGCCGGTGAACGCGCCCTTCTCGTAGCCGAAGAGCTCGCTCTCGAGCAGGTTCTCGGGGATGGCCGCGCAGTTGATCGCGACGAAGCGCTCGGGGCGCCGCGGCGAGAGATCGTGCAGCCCGCGCGCGAACAGCTCCTTGCCGGTGCCGGAATCGCCGAGCAACAGCACGGTCGCGTTCGTCGGCGCGAGCTTCTCGATCGTGCGGCAGAGGCGCAGCATCTCCGGATCGCGCGTGATCACGCCGGCGAGCGCGGAGGGCTGCTGGGCGGCCTGGAGCCGGCGGTTCTCCTCCTGCAGCTCGTGCACCCGGTACGCGCGCTCGATGGTCAGCCCGAGGATCTCGGGCTCGAACGGCTTCGCGTAGAAATCGTAGGCGCCGAGCGCGATCGCCTTGAGCGCGTTCGCGCGGTCGTTCTGGCCGGTGAGGACGACGACCTTCGAATCGGGCGCGAGCGCGAGCATCTCCTCGAGGAGGCGCATCCCCTCGGCCGGGTCGTCGGGCTGCGGCGGCAGACCGAGGTCCATCGTCACGACCGCCGGCTCGTGGCGCCGCAGCTGCGCGATCGCCGACTCGCGATCGCCGGCGAGCACCGTCTCGTACTTGTCGAACGCCCAGCGCATCTGCTTCTGGAGCGCCGGGTCGTCCTCGACGATGAGCAGCGGCTTGCGCTGCGTCTCCGTCATTGGCCCCTCCTCGCGCTCCGCGCTCGGGGTTCGCCCAAGACGGGGGAGGGGCCCTGTCTTCCCTCCTGGGGACGGCCCGGCGGGCTCACGCTACTTCCCTCAGCACGACTGCGCCGCCGGCGCCCGCCTCGAGCCGCGGCAGCAGCACGCGCACCCGGGTCCCGGTGCCCGGGGTGCTGTCCACCAGCATCCTGCCGCCGAGGCCGGTGATGTACTGAAAGCTCTCGTACACGCCGATCCCCATGCCGTGCGGCTTGGTCGTCTGGAACGGCTTGAAGAGCTGGTCGCGGATGAACTCCGGCGCCATGCCGACGCCGTCGTCGGCGACCTCCACCACCGCGTTCTGCCCGTCGGCGCAGGCGCGGACCGCGACGCTGCCGCGCTCGGCGGTCGCCTCGATCGCGTTCTGGATCAGGTGGCCGATCACCCGCTCGAGCCGGTCCTCGTGCCCGAGCACCGGCAGGCTCCCGGCCGCCTCGAGCAGGACCGCGGCCCGCCCGGCGCCTCGCGCGCCGCTCTTCGCCGCGACTTGCGCGCGCACGAGCGCCGCGAGGTCGACCGGCATCGGCCGCTCCACCGGCGTCGTGCCGGCGCGGAGCTGCATCATCAGCGCGTTCATCCGCTGGGTCACGTGGTCGATCGTCTCGAGCGCGTCCTGCTGGAACTCCGGGTTGTGGCGATAGCGCTCGGAGTTCCGCAGCAGCAGGGTGAGCTGGGCGACGAGGTTCTTGAGATCGTGGACGACGAACGCCGACATGCGGTTGAAGGCGTCGAACTTCTGCGCCTCGAGCAGCGCCTCGGCCGCGCGCCGCTGCGCGAGGTAGCTCGCCGCCTGCCGGGCCGCGGTCTTCAGGAGATCGAGCACCTCCCAGTTCACGTCGACCGGCGCGCGCGGGCGCGCGAGCACGACGAAGCCGGCGAGATCGGCGCCGCTCGCGAGGGGCACCACGATCCACGCCTCCGCGAGGCCGGCAAGCCAGGCCGGGACCTCGAGGCCGGGATAGCGCGCCGGCGCGCGCGCGTACTCGTCCAGGCGCACCACCCAGCCCGTGCGCGCGAGGAAGGTCGCGAGCGAGCCCGCGGCGGGCTCCGGCTCCTCGACCGCGGGCAGGCTCGCGCGCGCCGACTGCCACAGCTTTCCCTCCCGCTCGAGCCAGAGCGCCCCGCCCCGGCTCTCCACCAGATCGGCGAGCGCGGCGACGACCTGCTCGTCGAAGCGCCGGCCCGCTTCGGGCGCGGCGAGCACGCGCGTGAAGCGGAGCCATTCCTGGCGGTAGTCGTAGCGATAGGAGAAGAAGTGCTTGCTGACGAACACCCGCAGCCGCGCACGGAGCGTGCCGGAGAGCGCGAGCGAGCCGAGCCCGAGCAGCGCCGCGAACACGAACGCCACCTGGAGAGTCTTGCCCCAGCTCCCGCCGAAGAAGCGGACCCAGTAGCCCGCGCCGGCGACGACCAGCAGGTACGCGCCCGAGGCGAGCAGCGCGGTCGAGTGGAAGACCGCGCCGCGCGAGAGATGGAGGTCCACGGTCCACGCCGTGTTGCGCGCCGTTGCCACCGCGACGAACGGGATCACGAGCGCGTGCACGACGCCGCGCGCCGCCCAGAACGCCGGGTCGAGATGCCGGAAAAGCATCGCGTCGGAATAGAGGAACACGTCGAACGCCAGCACCCCCGCGAGCCCGATCGCGAGCGGCTTGATTCCCCAGCGCGCGTGCTCGGGCGTCCGCCGCCACAGCTGCTCGACCAGCACGAGGCCGAGGATCGCGAGGCCCAGCAGCGCGAAGAAGCCGGAGGTGCCGGCGAGCTGCCCGGGATCGGGGCGCGAAGCGAAGTCGGGGGCGAGGACTCCCGCCGCGAGCAGCACCGCCGCGATCGCGATCATCGGCCACGGCGTCGTCGACCACGGCCGGTCTCCCCGGGCCGGGCGCCAGCCGTCGAGCAGCAGCGCGAGGAACGCGAGCCACGCGCCGATCCGGGCGATATCGAGGACGCTGGCGGCAATCCACCACTCGGGTCCGTCCGGCCCGGCGAGCGCCGCGACGACCGCGCCTGCCCAAAGTGCGCTCGCAACGATCGCGGCGAGAAGGATCGAGGCCCTCAGCCCTCCGCGCCAGGCGATTCCGAGCCGGACGGCAAAGGCGGCGAAGAGGAACGCCGCGAGGCCGTAGCTCCAGAACGCCGAGTTGTAAACGAGGCCGTCAGTCAAGGCGAATGGAGTGTAAGGAAGAGCGACAGCACTGTACGCCTGTCCGATCCCGCCCGGTGCCTGCGGACGCCGAATCCGCGCCGGAACGCACGCGATTTCGCAAAAGTTTGCAATGTGGGCGCGGCCCTCGGACGGCCGCGCCCGGAGCGCGGGGAACGGCGCGCGCCGCTACCGCGCGCCCTCGCCCCGGAGCACGACGCGAATCGTCTCGAGGAGGATCAGCAGGTCGAGGAACAGCGTGTGGTTCTTCACGTAGTACAGGTCGTACTCGAGCTTCCGCTTCGCGTCCTCGCTGGACGCGCCGTACGAGTAGCGCACCTGGGCCCAGCCGGTGATGCCCGGGTTGACGCTGTGCCGGGCGTTGTAGAAGGGGATCTCCCCTTCGAGCTGCCCGACGAACTCCGGACGCTCCGGGCGCGGCCCCACCAGGCTCAGGTCGCCCATGAGGACGTTGAAGAGCTGCGGTAGCTCGTCGATGCGCGTCCTGCGGATCCACCGCCCCACGCGCGTGCACCGCGGGTCGCCCGCCCGGGCCCAGCGCGCCCGGCCGTCGGCTTCGGCGTCCTGGCGCATGCTGCGGAATTTCCAGATCACGAACGCCCGGCCGCCGCGCCCGACGCGCTCCTGCCGGTACAGGATCGGGAAGCCGCTTTCGATCGCGATGGCAATCGCGGCGAGCACCATGAAGGGCAGGAAGACCGCGAGCAGGACGAGCGATGCGGAGACGTCGATCAGCCGCTTCTCCAAGCTGCGCCACCAGTTCTGGCGGAAGCCCTCGCCGTAGATGAGCCAGCTCGCCTTCAGGCTCTCGACCGGGACGCGGCCGCGCAGCAGCTCGTAGAACCCTTCGAGCGTGCGCACCGGCACGCCCGCGAGGCGGCACTTGAGCAGCTCGTCCATCGGCACCCCGCCGCCGCGCTGCTCGCGCACCGCGACGATGATCTCCGTCACGCGCAGGCGGCGGACCGCGGCCGACAGCTTCTCGTTGCGCGAGACCAGGCGCACTGCGGGGACGAGCGACTCCCGTCCGGGCACGGCATAGAACGCGACGATCTCGGGCTTGCCGTGGCGGAACCCCTCGAGCGCGCCCTCCAGCTCGACCGCATCCTCGCCGGCGCCGATCACCAGCACGCGCGCCGTCAGCGCGTCGGTGCGCGCGAAGACCGCCTTGCGCAGGAGGACGAAGCCGATGAACGAGATCACGGCAGCGTCCAGCAGCACCTCCTGGAGGCTGCGGCCGCCGGGGACCAGGTAGAACGCGGCGTAGGCAAACGCGGAGCCGATCACGAGCGCGCCGGCGGTTCGCCAGAGGAAGGCCCCGAGGGGCGTCTTCCGGTCGCTGCGGTAGAGGCCGGCAACGCCATTGGCGGCCACCATGAAGGCCGCGAACACGAGCGCCGGGGCGAGCACCAGATCGGAGTAGCCCCGCCCGTGTCGCTGCAGCCCGACAGCCAGAACCAGCGCAGCGGCGAACCAGCCGGCTTCCAGCAGCAGCTGGAGAACTGCCGGGAACGAGAGATATTGTCTGAGGACTGCCATTTGCGTCTCAAGGGAAAAAGCCGTTGTTCCCCCGCTTTCCCCGTTTGTTTTTCTTCGCGCTTCCGCCTGCTGCCGTTTTTCCGGACTGGAATCGCCGCCGATTCACGGGCGGTTGCTCCGGCCTGGTGCAGTCGCGTGCGCTCCGTCGCCCGGGGGACCCCGGGCGGAGCCGCGGCCCCCAAGGTCGCGGCAGGTTGAACACCCGTCGATGCTGCGTCGAGTTCTGCTTCGAGTCCTGCTGCCTGCTCAGTACGCCGAGGCAGATCGTGCCACGCCGCGAAGTCGGTGAATGTAAAAGCTTGTTAAAGCTCGGCCTGCGTGAACTCGTTCACAAGTCGACACGCGCGGGCATTGAGCGATCGCATCAGTGCAATTCTGGCGAGTTCGTGGCGGGTGCGCGTCTGCCGGATGGCCTAGCACCGTATCTCTATGCGTCGAGTTCTCTCCGTCGAGCTCTATCTCCGTCGAGCTCTATCCGTCGAGGCGCGAGAGTCGTCGGAGGGGCGTCGAGTCAACGCGTCGAGAGAAACTCCGGGCGACTCGCCCCGAGGCTGCGCGCCGTCGCGGCGATCGATCGCTAAGCCTGATCCGCGCCGCGCGTTGCCGGCCGCATACCGCGGAGCAGCTTCGAACAGCCATGAACGGCAATGAGGTACGGAGGCATGCGCAACCACAGCGCGCGTGCGAGCAGCGCCTGTCGACTGAACGTCGTCCCGAACTTCGGTTCCGCATCGGGGTCGTGCGGAAAGAGGACTCTCGCAACCAGCCGATCCATGGTCCGTCGGACCACCGCGCGCGGTTGCAATGGTTCCATGCTTGCAAGGACGTCGGCCGGGATCGCGGTGCCCAGCCAAGCGCTCGAGTACCGCGCCCCGTACCAGAGCGCGCGACCCAGGCCATGGAGTCTGGCGCGATCAACGAGGAACGACCAGAACCGGGCGCTGGTCGCGTGGAACCGGAGCAGGGCATCGATGTCCACCAGCTCGCGCAGCCGTCCGGCGCAGTCGGAATCCTGAAACAGGTGCGCGCAGGCATGCAGCACCTGATCGGCGGGCGCGAGCGCGCGGAAGGGCGAGCCGGCAATGGGTACGGCGGAATCCATCAGCGCTCGCGCGTCGGCCTTTGCCCGCCCGATGGGCGGCAGGATCGAATGATGGACGTCGAGCTGCAGGAGATGCCCGGCAGCACTCATGGGCGGGAGCTCGTGTGACCACGCCCGGTAATAGCGTTCGTCGTACGGATCGAGCTTCTCCTGCCCCCACCCCGCCAGGATCAGACGACTTTCGACTTCCGCCAGGCGGTCGCGGGAAACGAGCAGATCGATGTCGTCGAAGAGGCGCCCATCCATACCCGGCAGCCCTTGCCAGACGTAGGCCGTGCCCTTGAGCAGGACGAGCGGGGTACTCGTCGAAGCGAGGATCCGGGCGATGACCGTCGACTCGAATATCGCCCGTTGACGCCGGTGGCGGCCAAGCGCCAGCCCCGATCGGAGATGTGCGCCGACGGGGAGCGGCAACGAATCCAGCACGCCGGCAGTTTCGATCCGAGCGGCGAGCGTCCCGAGAAGATTCGCGAGGCGCGCCGTACGGACCAGGATGTCCCAATCGTCCTCGGAACAGGCAAGCGTCGAGGTCGGATCCCGCAGACCCTGGACGAGCAGGCGAACGTGACGGGGCGGTGCCGGAGGCGCGGACGGCATGCGGCATTCTAGCGGCCGCGTTCGGCGGATCAGGCGCTCGGGCAGGTGTTCTCTGCGGCGGCTCCTGCGACGAGCGAGTCGACCAACGCGACGGCTTCCTGCAAGTTGCTGTACCGAAGTCGGAAGCACTCGCAACGTTCGACCAGCCTGACGACGGCGGCGAATGCCGCCTGCCCCAGGTACTCGTAGTTGAAAGAGTTGACGGCGATTTTCGCGCACGCGCGCGCCCGGGGAAACGCCTCGAGCTGCGTCGCGGCCCCCGGCTCGAAGAACGGAAAGAGCACGATCGCGGCGGTTGCCGGCTCGTGCCGCCGGCTCACGCTGCCCGCGCCGGGCGCAAGGTGCGCCACGTCGCCCTTGCGCGTCCGGGGGAATACGGGGCCGAGCGGTGCGTGCGGGAAGAGCTGCGCGACGAGGCCGATCGAGGCGTTCTTGAGTGCGATCGGGCGAACCATCGGCAACAGCGCGGCATCGGACAGCCGAACCACGCCGAACTCATCGGACAGCAACCGGTATCCGCTCAAGGCGAGCGCCGCGGTCAGCGTGCTCTTGCCCGACCCGGGCAGCGCCGGAAGGACGATGCCGACCCCGTCCTTTTCGACGGCACCGGCGTGCAGCAACAACCGATCGTTGCAGCGGTCGGCGATCGCCCAGTTGATCCCCCACTCGAGGAACGGCAGATGGGTATCGGCCGGGAACGGCTCGAACGGGATCACGCCGTCGGCGACGAAATGGATCTGCGGCTGGAAATACCGGCGCACGCCGCGCGCCCGTCGAACCCAGGCGGTCGCATGGAAAACGCCGGCGGGCGGCTCGACGGGATAGCCCGCGTACGTGCGGTGGACCGAGGCCGCGAGCGCGGGGACATCGGTACGAACCCGGACCCGCGCCGCGCCGAAATCCAGCGCGAGTCCCTCGCCGGCCATCCGCCGGGCGATCTCGTTCGGCGACAGGTCGGCGATCGTCAACGCGCCTCCACGGCGCGCACCAGGCCGAGGGATTCGAGCTCGCCCAAGTGCTCCAGGATCCGCCGACGGAGCGCGTCCGTGTCGACTGGCGGTTCGGTCAACGCCAGCAGCTCGGCGACGAGCTCCTCCCCGAGTTTCGGCCGCTCACTGAGCGAAGCGATGATCTCGGCGGCCGCCAGGTTGACCAGGTGGGTCTCCCAGGACGCCGGATTGAAGACCACTGCCTCGTTCCCGAAGACGTGGAGCGGGGTTTCTGCGGGTTGGGACAGCGCCCAACGGACGGCGGACGTCGTACTTACCGGCACTTCTGCGGCCGAGGAGCCGCGGCAGCTATCCCGCGGCTTTGATGGACGTCCAGCAGGACTTGGTGCACTTCTGGCCGCCCTTCGGTTCCCACAACCAGCCGATCGGGTTGCCTTTGTCGTCCACCTGGATCAGCGCCATGCGCTCGCCGTAGGAGCTCTCCGTCACCTGCCCGAACCGATATGGCGACGGTGCGGGCATCGCGCCGAACGGGTTGCCGGGCTTGAGCTCCCAATAGCTCGAGTTGTCCCAGCTGCGAACGAAATAGCGATCCTTGAGGAAGAACGGCTTGCCGTTGTCGCTGATCGTGAGCTGATGGAGGTGAATGTTCTTGCGCAACCACTGGTCGGCGCTTCCGGACGGGGCGAGCACATCCCCCGGCATCGGCTTCTGTTGATCGTGCGACATGCACGCGATGCTCGTCCGCGCCGTGGCAGCCGCCGGCTGAACCGTGAAGATCAGCGGTGCCGCGGCAGAGCCTTTGAGCAGTTTTCGGCGTGTGTTCTGCATCGTTCGGTCAGCGAGTCGCCATTCGAAAAGTGCGAAGCAATAGGGGTGCCATCGTCCTCGAGCTACGTAACATCTTGAATTTCAATCCAATCATGCACCACACCCCGCTCGGGGCACAAGCAATGTGTCAAGCCGCTCGACATCGTAGCTTAACCCCCGCGCCGGATCGAAACCCGGAAATAAGGCGTCGTTCGGGAGGAGTCGTCTCCGCCGTCACCGGTCCGGTGGCGCCGAAGCCTACGTCCGTCCCGCAGCGTTCATGGGCTCGGGGTCGAGCGCGCTACGCCGGGTCGCCCCGCAGAGTGGCTCGCGCCCGCGACGCGCACTTCCCGCGCCTTCAGCCTGGCAAACAGGAGTCCCGTCGCACCGACCAGGATCGGGGGCGTGATGTCCGGCGTTCGTCCCACGATCCACATCTGCGCGAGCTCGATCACCAGCACCCAGACCGCGAGCGCAGCGGTCATCCCGGCGATTCGCCCGCCCGCGCGGTCGACGAGCCACAGCATCGCGCCGAATGCGAAGACAGCGGCCGCGAGGCTGCGCAGGTTCACGCTCATCTCGCCCTCGAGCAGCGATGCGAAAGGCACCCACTTGAACGGCGCCGGTGCCGCCCGCAGCTCGAACGGCACGAGCGATCGAAGGGTAAAAGCGACGATGAGGGCGGCCAGGAGGACGGCGCATGCTCTCCGACCGAGCCGATCGCCGAAGAACGCCCAAGTGACGACGCCCAGTATCGTGCCTACCGCGAACGAGAACGACAGCGGCGCGCCCCACAGGATCAGCTTTGCCCCGAGCACGCCCGCCACCAGGAGGGAGAGCCACCGCGTCGCGCTCGCGGCGGACTCCATCGACTCCAGCATCATCCCGAGCACCGCGACGCTCACCAGGTGATACGTCGCGCTCGCGAAGCTCAGGCTCGGAGCGAGGATCAACGGCCTGAGCTTCTCCTTGATCGCGAACCAGTCGAGCGCCGGCACGAACGGCCACAGCTCGGCCGTGACCCACGCGGCAATCAGCACGAGCACGATCCGCGACCGGGGCCATGCGACCTTCGGCAGCGACGTCACATAGCGCTCCGCTACGAGGCCGACACCGATGCCGAGCGCGGTTCCTACCGCGTTCCACAGCACGTCCGACAGGGAGGGCTGGCGGCCCGGCAGATAGACCTGCAGCGCCTGGATCAGGAACGCGAACGCCGCGCTCGCGAGAGCCAGCGCCAGACCCTTCGCGGCGCTGAAGCATCGCGCCCCGATGCACAAGGCACCCAGCGCGCCGAGCGGCAGGAACAACGCGACGTTTCCGGCGACGTCGCCAAACCCGGTCCAGACACGCGAGTCCGCCGTCATCGCGGACCAGAATCCGCCCCGCTCCGGCAACAGAGCGAAGCGGAACGGAAAAAGCGAGCCGTACGCGATCAGGGCGGCGAGAACGGCGCTCCAGCGGCAGGGGCTGTTCATCGTGGTAGAAAGCCGCGCAAGTCGACCCACCAACCTACTGGAAGCGGCATGCCCCGTATGTCCCATTTCCCGCCGCTACGCGTTCCCGAACGAGCGCGCGCCACGGCATACTGCCGCCCGATCCATCACGACGCCATCGGGCGAGTACCAGGGCCGATCATGCAGGAAGGGAGCACGCGCAGCAAATGACGGAGCTCGCCGAATCACTGAGAGAGCGTTTCTTCGGCGACGACGAGCACCCGTATCTCACGTTCGAGCGCACCGTCGACAGGTACCTGCGGCCCGATCAGACCCTGCTCGACGCCGGCTGCGGGCGAACCGCGCCCGTGCTCGTCAAGTACCGGGGCCGCGCCGGCCGTCTGATCGGCGTCGACCTAGTCGACTTCCCGGCGCAGATTGAAGGCGTCGAGCTACTAAAGAACGACCTTTCCGCGATCCCGATCGGGGACGCCTGCGTGGATGTCGTCATGTCGCGCAGCGTGATGGAGCACGTCGCCGACCCGCTCGCGGTGTACGGCGAGATGCGCCGGGTATTGAAGCCCGGCGGTCACTTCATCTTCCTGACGGGAAACCTTTGGGACTACGCCGCGCTTTGCGCGCAGGCAGTTCCCAACCGGTTCCATCCGTGGATCGTGGCGAAAACCCAGGGCCGGGCCGAAGCGGACGTGTTCCCGACGCAATACAAGACGAACACGCTCGGGGCGGTGAAGAAGTGGGCCGGGCAGACGGGATTCGAGATCGTGTCCTTCGACTACCTCGGACAGTACCCCGCGTACTTCATGTTCAACGGGTTCCTCTTCCTCCTCGCCACGGGGTACGAGAAGCTGATTCAGAAGGTAGGGGTGCTGCGATCTCTCCGTGGGTGGATCTTCGTGGTGCTGCGGAAGAATTGATAGCAGCGGTCTACGCGTAACGCCACAGGTAGTAGTAGCGACTGAAAGCGCCGGCCTCCGCCGGATCGGAGTCGCCGCAGAACACGCCTCCGGATCCGATGAGCGCATTGTGCGTTTCGTCGAAAACCCACGAGTTGCCCATGACCGGCGCTGCGGCAGGATCGCTTACCGATACGTCGAACGACTCCCAGCTATTCGTCGCCGGGTTGTATACGCCGACGCCATAGACGATGCCGCAGATGTTCCTGCAGTACGGCCAGATCACCCGGCTGTTGAATGTGTCGAAGACCGGATGGTGTACCCCGTCACTACCGGTGTGCACCGCATGCGCCGGCGAGTTGTACGGCGGCGGTGCGAGGATCTGCTGGGTCGACGGGTTGTCGAGGCTGAACGAGAACAGTCGGTGCTCGGAGCGGATCGGCGTCCCGCCCGCAGTCATGAACACCCAGCTGTTGATGCAGTAGCCCTTGCGCCCGACAACGTCCACCGCGAAATCGTCGTACCGTGCTGTCGGCCAGTTGTAGAACGGGCTCACGCCGTCGAAGGTCGAGCCGACTCGCCACGGCGTTTTCTGTACCGTCATCGAGGAGAGGAAAAGGCGCCAGATCGACGGCGGGCCATCGTCGTCGATCGCGATGATGCAGTCCTGCACCGGATCGTAGTAGCCGCTGTTCAATCCGCCGGTAGCGATGCTCTTCGACGCACCGGTCCATGCCCCGGTGTTGGGATTCATCCACATCAGGCCCCGGTAGAAGGTCGAGCCGGCGAGCGATGGCTTCGGGGCACCGCCGTTGACCGAGCACGTCTGGCCATCGACGTTGTCCCAGCCGCCGGGCAACGCCCAGTAGCGGTCGCGCAGCGTATCGTGGACGAACGGCTGGCCGTCATTCGGGCGCGATGGCGTGATGTTTCCAGGTCCATGGCAGTACGGCGAGATCATCTGCCACGTGTCGGTCGATGCGGTGTACCCGTAGAGTTCCGGGACGGCAGACTGCGTTCCCCCGATGTTGCTGAAATCGCCCCCGAACGTCAGCACGCGCCCGCGAGTCTTGTCGTTCGTCCACTTGACATGCTTCGAGCCGGGGCTACTGGCGCGATTGAACGGCGATACGCCCGTGACGCTTGGCTGCGCGCGCGCAACAAAGACGCGGTTCGGGATGCCTAGGGCGCCGCTGCCCTTGGCCCTGACCGAGACTCGAAACTGATTGCTAACTGCGACGACCATGGGCTATTTCCAAACGAGTTGCCAAACGTCCGTGCCGCCGGTGTTGGGGTTGTAGACGAGGATGAGCGACCGGCTGCGGACTCGATCATAGAGCGGTATGTATGCGACTTCGGCAGCCGGGAGCGGGCAAGCTGCCGCGCCTTGCGGGCCACGCGACCATTGGCGCGTCGCAAGATTCAGAATTCGGGTGTCGTTCGCGGCAATGCCCGCCCCGATGTCGCTTTGGATCTCGTTCACGCCGCAATGCCCGACGATGCAGTCGTGAAGCTCGTCCAGCATGAACACCGAATAGCGCCGAGGCTTGCTGCCAGTCGTCGGAATCTGGGTCCACACGTTCGTGTCCGGGTCGTACTGATAGAGCTCTTCGTTGTCGCCGATCACCCAGAGCTTGCCGTTGCGCGAGTCGATACCCCCGCGAAGATGGGTATATCCGGAGGAGTCGTTCACGAGGACGGGGATTGCGCCCGACGGCTTCTTGTCCGTCCAGGGACCATCCGGACTGGTCGTCTTGGCTCGGAGCTGCTGAACGTTTGCGTCGAAGCCGCCGAACGTATAGAGAACCTTCCGTACCTGATCCCAAGCGTAGACAGCATCCGCTCCACCCGCAGTCGCCATCTGCTGGAAGGTCCCCCTGGCAATGTCGTACGCCACGGTGCCGGTGAGACCGGGATCCGAAACCGGAGCGCCGGGCGCCATCCAGATCACGCCACTGTCGGTATCGTGATCCGAGCCGTAGTTCTCCCGTCTCCCCCTCCCGCTCGCCCTGGACCACATGTTGGCGCTCGGATCGTAGATATTCATCCAATTGAAGTAGTGGAAAATTCGGCCCTGCCCCGATCGCTCGACGCACGCGCCGGAGGAACCCCAGGAGTCTGATCCACCGACACCGGCATTGATCTTCCGCCACACCGCCGGTGTGTTGCCGGGGACGAAGATCGACAGGCTGAATGGAGCGCTGTTGGTGGCCGGCATGTCTGCGGGTGGAGTGCGTCAGAAGCGGCGCGCGACTCACCGACCTTGCCGTCAATCCCTACCTGCGGTCGTCGGCGCTGAAGATGATTCCCGTCAGCACGACCGGCTGATCAGGTTTGGCCCCCAGCGGTCTCCCGTCATAGGCGATCGTAGCGTTGCTGGGATTCCAGGTAATGCCGGGCAGAAACGTTCCGGACTGAAGCGCGATGACGAGCGGATCCGAATCCGGGTCTTTGACGAAGTCGCGCACGGACACCACGGTGGGAACCCCTTCCACGAACTCGATGGCCGGGGACGGCTGCCATACCGGGGCCGCGTTCGCCCCCGTCGCCGTAGGTGCGGCCGCTGACGGTGCGGCCGGCGTCGGCTGGGTCGCGGGCGCAGCGGCTGTTTCCGAACCGGACTGCGTTGCCGCGGCAGACGTCGTTGACTGTTCGGAGCCGCCGCCTCCCCCCAGACAACCGGACAACTGTGTCCCTCCGAGCAGCACCGACACGACGCCGACGACTTCTTTCAAGAATATGCGACGAGAAGTTCGCATCTGGCCCCCTTGTTGGCGAATGGACAACCGGCTCTAGTGTAGTGCGTCGTAAATGATGGAACATAAACGCGATCGTGCTGTCTGTAGCATAAGGGGGTTACAGACATGCGAATCGCGCCCACCGTTACGATCACCGATGCGCAAGCGCGCCAG
>Ga0187893_10001013_pt1 | contig 70178 bp, 50 predicted proteins | sample MA1701074metaG_FD_139574 | JGI IMG/M metagenome (GOLD analysis project Ga0187893, IMG submission 139574) | White microbial mat communities from a basaltic lava cave in the Kipuka Kanohina Cave System on the Island of Hawaii, USA - MA170107-4 metaG ...
AGTCGTGGATGGCGATCTTGCAGGTCAGGCCAGACGTCGCTGTAGATATGACGATCTGGACCGCAGCCAGCTAAAATTGATATGGTTTTCCGCCCGGAGATTCTCCACTTGGGCGTCGGCCGCGTCGTGCGGCACGACCTGTTGACCGATGAGTTCTTCGCCACGAACCTGTACTACAATACGTCCGGCCGGCTGTGTCTGGCCCGGGACGAGCGGGATGCTTGTCCCAGGCTGGCCCTCGACCAGACGTGGGACGTGAACACCAACGGCCCCGAGAACTGCCAGACGACCCGCTGCCGCGAGTTCCGCAACGGCCCGGGCGGGCCGCCACGGGCGACTCCCAGCCGCGTCGCGTGCTACCGGGTGTGGCAGCGCGACCCGTTATTGTTCCGCAACTCGTCATTCCCGCGCACGGCCTGCCCCCGCGCAGTCGTGGGGCGGGAATCTACGCCCACTGTCTGGCAATTGCTTCTGGATTCCCGCCTTCGCGGGAATGACGGCCGTCGCGCGGGATTGCTTCTGGATTCCCGCGTTCGCGGGAATGACGCCCGCCGTGCCGCCGGGCACCGCGCAGGAAGCGTGGCAGGGTGATCGGGGCGCTATTCCTGCGCCCGGCCCTCTTCCAGCGCGTCCTTGCAGATCTCACGCAGCACGGAGGTCGCGTAGCAGCCGGCCGCCAGCGTGAACCGCAACTCGATGAACGGTCCGGCGTCGTCTGATCCGCTCTCGGCGGTCGCGTCCCGAAGCGCGAAGCGAAGCGGCCGCCTCCCGCCGGGCGGCGCCAGCCCCTGACGCACAGACCCCGCCGAACGGGCCTGCGCAGCGGCCGGTCCGGGGGCCTGCACGTGCGGCTCGGCATCCGCGGCGTGGCGCGCGGGGCGCTCGCCGGCCGAGAAGATCGCCGCGTCGAGCCGCTCCCCGGCAAGGACGCGCTGCTCGAGGCGGCCGGTTCGTCGGCGGGGGCGGTCATGCGTCGGCCGAACAGCGGACCGGTGGGCGAGATTTCGAATCGCTCGGCTCGGGGCTGCTCGGCGGCCGCGTCCTGAACGAGGAAGACCGCGCCGTTGTCGTGCTTGTACGCAAGGTCGCCCGGCCGCACGCGGTCGATCTCGTCGATCCGCGCCGCCAGCACGCGGTTGAAGAGCCACGACTGGCAGGCGGAGACGAAAAACTGCCGCAGCCCGCGCGGCACGGCGCGGATCGCGCGCCGCGCGTCGCCGTCGGATTTAGCCATCGCGCGGCAGGCCCGCGCGGCGTCTCGGAACAGGTAGGGCCAGGCCCGGGCGGCGGCGGCGAAGTTGCCCGCGTCGTAGAGCCGCCGGGCGCGGCGCACCTCGCCCGTATCGAATTCTCCGGCCCGGCCGCAGAGCAGCGCCATCGCCTCCGCGGGGTCATCGTGCAGGAGGGCCGCGCCGATCCGGCCGCTGTCGCCGCGCGTGCCGAACCGCTGGCGTCCGAAGTAGTTCGGCGTTCCGCGCCGCGAGAGCAGGTCGAGGACGGCGCGGATGTCGTCGATCCGGCCCGGATCGACCTCGCGGAGCCGGATGGCGAACCGGTTGCCGCGTAGGTGGCCGATCCGCAGTTTGTTCGTGTGCCGCGAGACGGAGAGCACCCGCATCCGCGGCAAATCCAGCCCGCGAATCCGTTCCGGTTCTTCGTGTTCGACGCTGAAAGTCTGGCGTGTCACGGCCCGCGCGTCCTTCAGCCCGGCGAAGCCGATGTCCCGCGGGTTGCGCCCCAGCGCCCGGGCGATGTCTGCCGCCGCCGGCATTGTCGCCAGTCCGCGCTTCTCGACGACGAAATAGACGTGGTCCCCCCGGCCGGACGGCTCGTAGGCCGGAATCTCGTCGACGAAGAAATCCTCGTAGCGCCGCTTCACGGCGGCCGGGACGGCCGGAACGTCGGCCGAGAGATAGGGCCAGGGATCGAGCGCCGCGGTGTTCACGGCGCGCGGCGCAGGTCCGGGCGAACGGCGCGACGAACGGTTGATCCGCGCCGGGAACGCGGGCGACCAAGACGAATCCCCAAGAGGACCAGGCCGACCATCAGCCGCGATTATACGGCAGGGCCGCCGCGGCGGAGGATTTGGACGGAGACGCTTGGTCGGACGTCGCCGTCGTTAACTATCTCGATAATTCGGTATCGCTGCCGCGGAACAACGGCTAGGAGTCCTGCTTCCGCGCCAGGACCGGGGTACGGGCCCGGCGCCGACATCCGTGGCGGCGATTGGTGTGCGGCGCGACGCGATTTCGGCGTTGGCGATGCGCCACGCGGGCTGGCGCTGGCCGACGTCGACCGGGACGGCCGGCCGGATGTCGTGGCGCGAACCAGATCGGTGCTGCTCAATACGACCGATCCGACGGCCGGTGATTTCGACGGTCAGGGCGACGTGTACGAAACGGATCGCGTGCTTTTCGTCGGCGTGATGCTGGACACGATTACGAATCCCGACCACTTCGCCCGCAGCGACCTGAACGGGGACGGGGAGGCCGACGGGCAAGACATCGGCCTATTCGTGCAGGCGCTGGTCAGGTAGATCGGTTTCGCGGAATTCTCAACCTTGTCACCGCTTTCCCTCGGCGGGCCGCGGAAGGTAAAATGGGGTCTGGCTGTTGCAGCCGGATGGGCCGGTACAATCGAGGGAAAGGTACCATGCTGAATGGAATTCGTGACCTGCGAAGCGCATTGCCGGCGGGTGCGATGCTGGCGGCCATTTTCTGCGCAGAACACCGGGCCGGCGCCGACGAGGTCGCCCTCACACCGATCAAGGATAACACTCTGATCGAGAGCACCGCTGGCCCGATGAGCAACGCGCTCGGCGACGGCATCTACTCCGGCCGCACGTTCGTCCGCGGCGAATTCACGCTTCGCCGCGCCGTGCTGGCGTTTGACGTCGCGGCGGCCATACCGGCCGGATCGACGATAAACTCCGTCACATTGGACCTCTTTTTGATCCAGGCCCTCAGCAAAGGTGACACACACACGCTGCACCGGCTAATGGCCGATTGGGGAGTAGGCACGTCCTCCGCTCCCGGCGGCGCGGGCTCGCCGGCGACCCCCAGCGACGCCACCTGGGAGCACACCTTCTTTCCCGACGAGTTCTGGGCCACCCCCGGCGGCGACTTCGTCGCAAGCCCCAGCGCCGGTCTTTTCGTCACCAACCTGTCGGGCACGTTTACCTGGGGTTCCACGGCGGCGATGGTCGCCGATGTTCAGGGCTGGCTGGATAACCCGAAGAGCAACTTTGGCTGGGTACTGATCGGCAATGAGGCCATGTTCCAGACTGCCCGGAAGTTCGGCAGCCGGGAACATTTGTTCCCCGAGTGGTGGCCGCAACTGCACATCGAGTTCACGCCGTCGTGCAGTTTGTCCGGCGACATTGACTGCGACGGCGACGTGGACGAGGACGACCGCGTCTTGTTCGTCGGCGTGATGCTGGGCACGAATACGAATCCAGACCACATCGCGCGCAGCGACCTGAACGGCGACGGAAATGAAGACGGAAACGACGTTCCGCAATTTGTCGCAGCGTTGCTCGGCTCCTGAGGACCTGCCGGCGGCGGTCCGGGGCGCAAGCCGCGACCCGTCGCGGTCGATGAACCCTGCGGAGTGGGGCAACATTTCAGAAGAATGAGCGAATATTAGAGTACGATATTTCGTTAGTCAGGTTTTTGACGACAACACAATCCCTTATGTACACAAAGGTTAGCCCGTCGCGCCGACGCTCCTAAGCCCTGGATTGACTCTGGGGTCGCCCGCCGGGGGGTATAATCGTTTTCGAGGCGGCCGTGCGGTGAGGGCTTGAGCCGTCGGCTCGCTCCCCTTCCCCTTTTCCGCCGGGCGAACCTCACGTTTCGTCGTCCCTGTCTGGAGGGCAAGGCCATGCACCCGCCATCTCAGCCGGCGCGGGCTTATTCTTTCTATTCCCGGCTTCACGCCCCGGTCTGGATAGCCGGGCTGGTCTTCTTGAACAGCGACCGCACGGCGGCGGTATATCCTGCCCCGCGCGGTCATGATCCGCCTGCCGTTCGCCCTGCGCCGCGCGGCATGGTCGGGATCGCGTCATTCACTCCTTCCCAGCACGACGACGACGGCGGCAGCATCTTCTACGTATCGGGCACCGGCTTCTCGCCCGGACTGGAGGTCTGGATCAATGGTCAGCCGGCGACGGACGTGCGCCATCACCACCCGACGATCATGGCCGGCCGCGTTCCGGCCAACCCGCCGGGCACCTACGACGTAGAGATTCGAACCGCCAGCGGTGCGGTCCTGGCCTCGCTTCCGAACGGCGCCGAGTACGTTGCGGGTCTGATCCCGGGGCCGGAAGACGTCGTCGTCACGCGTCTGAATGAAAACCAGACCCTCCTGCGCTGGTCGAACCGCGCAGTGTACGATCAGATCGAGATCCGTCGCGACACCCAGACCCTCGTGCTGCTGCCGGGCGATGCGACGCAATACGTCGATGTCCACAATTGTCCCGGATGCAGCACGCTTCGCTATGAATTCCGGGGCCTGCGGGCCGACGGCCGAAACTCCTTCCTCGCGGTCGCGGATTGGAGGCCGCTGGACTGCTCCGAGAAACTCGGCCTGGGCTGCACGGGCCGGGCTGCCGACTTCAGTCTGTCGGTCGTCGCCGCGCCCGGCGTCATGGTGTTGGGCGAGCACCAGCGGGCCAGGGTCGCGTTTCAGTTGGCCTCGCCGGTCGATGCGGTGCGCGTATGGGCGTGGGCGGCGCGCCTCAGTGTGGCCGGTTCGCTGCGCGGACGCGTCTCGACCGTGGCCGATCCCGACACGATCCTGGCGGATTTCCCCCTTACGGATCTCCCGTTCAACCCCATCCTGCAGCAGTGGACCGACGGCCAGTTCGCTCTGGCCGGAGGCGACGTACCGGCCGGCGAATACCAGGTGGAGTTCTACTGCGCCGGCGTCAACCCGGGACAATTCGGCAACTTCGCGGTCCGGGCCGACGCGGCGTCGGAGGCCGCGGAGAACGTACTCGTCGCCGCCGCGTTGCCGCGCCCTCCGTACCCCCTGGTCCGCATCGAGCCGATCTGCGGCGACCCGCCGCCCATGGTGATCGCCGTGGTGCAGGAGGTCGTGGAGTTGATCGATCCGGACGATCCGCTGTGGCCGCCCGGAGGATTCTTCGGCGGGCTGGCGCCGCAGCCGGATCGGATGGTCGTGCTGCGTTGCGACGCCCTGGACCTTCCTCCAGGCCGCATCGTCGAATACGAGTGGGACTTCGGCGACGGCGAGGTCGCCCGATCCGGCTCGTCGCGCGTCTTCAAGCCATACGCCGATTACGCGACGTACAGCGTTTGTTGCACCGTGCGCGACAACAGCGGATCAACCGATACGGGCTGCGTGCAAGTCATCGTGACGCCGGTCGCCCTGCCCCCGGCGCCCGGCTCGCCGCCGGTGATCGGGGCGCTGACCACGCCCGACGCGCCCGACGGCGATCCCGATTCGCTCACGATCCTGCCCGACGTGAGCGCGTTCCTCGCCGCCAGCGTGCCGCACGCCTATGACGCCCAGGTCATCCCCGCGCACGAGTGTTGCATCGACTCGGTTCGCATGCGCCTTCTGGAGCCGGGGACCGCGACGGTCGTGTTCGATCAGCCGGCCGCGCGGATCGCCGGCAACGCGTGTGCCCCGGGCGTCTATCGCGCGACCTTCAACACCGACGAACTGCCCGATCTGGAGTCCTACGACCTGGAGGTGGTCGCGCTGGATAACCTGGCCGCGGAGGGACGCCGAACTTTCCCCAGTCTGGCGCTGTGCGACCGGCCGCCGCTGCTCAGTCTCGCCCCCGTTCAATCGACACTTTCGTACAGGGTGCCGGACCGGACCTACGAACTAAGTGCCACCGTTCCGCCCAATCCGCTGGTGAACGAGCCGTTTGTCCTGCTGCCGGGCATCTTGGAACTGGAGAATCGCATCGAGGCCGGGGCGACGTTTCGCGCCCGGCTGGAGCGCCACCGTTGGCATCCTCTTTCACTACGCGGCTTCTTCCATGCGACGCTGCTGAGCGTCGTGCTGGCCGACCGGGAGTGGGGGCCGCTGGACCTGGACGGCCCGATCAGCATCGACTGTGACCGGCTCGCGGCGACCTATGAACTGGCGGACCCGGTAAACATCTATAACGTGGATTTCGAGTGGGTTCTTCTGCCTGAAACCGTGCTCTATTCCGGCTTGGTCGGTCCCGTATTGGTTGAGGCCAGGGTCAGCGTCGACGCCGGGCTGGGCATCGACGTGACGGCCTTCCCGGTGATCGTCACGCTCAGCGTCACGCCGCCGAATCTCGACGCCACGCTCGGTCTGAATCCTTCCCTGACCGCCTGGGCCAGAGGAGACCTGACCGTCGAGGTGTTCGGCGGCGTCATCTCCGCCACGGGCAGTCTGCGGCCGTCGCTCGGCATCACCGTGCCGATCGTCGCCCACATCGTGGATGACTCGGTCGATCTGGACGCCTCGGCCTGCTTCGACGTCGCGCTGCACGTCAAGGTCCGCGCCTGCGTGGACCTGATCATCGACGAGGCGTGCTACAGCACGGGATGGATGACCATCTTCGACGAGAACTTCGGCCCCGGCTGTCCGGGAGGCGCGGCGGTCGCTGCCCCCTGCCGACGCGGGGTCGCGCGGCGTGCCCGATCCGACGGACCCGCCCGAACTCAAGTACCCGGCGATTGCGGTTTCACCGGACGGCAGCCGGACGCTGGCCCTGTACATCAAGGACGTCGACGCCGATCCGGGCCGCTACGAGGCCGAGGTCTATTCCATGCTGGATACCGGCGCGGGGTTCTCCGCGCCTGCGCCGGTCCTCGCCGCCGCAAACCAATCTACTGAGCGCGACTTGGATGTGGTGTTCATGTCCAACGCCAGCGCCGTCGCGGTGTGGACCCGCTGCATGCTGACTCACGATCAGGTGTCCGCCGCTGATCCGCAGACGATCGCGGGCCTGAACGCCATTCTGAACAACCAGAACATCGAGTTCGCGGTCTGGAGTCCGGGAGGCGGCTGGGGTCCGCCGGTGCAACTCGTGGCCGATTCGGTTCCCGCCCTCATCCCGGACGGCCGGCCGCGCGTGGCCCCGGTTCCCAGCGTCGTGGTGGATGGCGCCTGGGTGGTCTGGGTGCGCCATGACAGCCCCGACCTGGTGCAGCCCGACAACACGGTGAGAAACTCCAGCGCCTCGATCTACGCCCGCAGGATCGCGGGCGGAGCACCTTCCGGCCCGGCGTTCAAGGTCTCGGCCGGTGACGAGGCCGCGCCGAAGTACGACCTCCAGCCCGCCATCGCCGTTTCCCCGAGCGGAAACGTCGCGTTGGCCGTCTGGGTCCGCGACGACGACGGCAATCTCGACTCCTCCACCGATCGGTACCTGATGTATTCCGTGAAGCCCGGCCCGAATCCCTGGTCCGCGCCGGCCGCCGTGACCAGTCCGATGACGCTGCCCGGCGCGGAATCGCCCAGCGCGGCCCTGTCTGACGACACGAACGGAATGATCGTGTTTACATCCCGGGAAGTAACCGAACAGGGCCAGATCGCCGCCTGGGGCAACAAGAACTTCGTGTACGCCATTCGGATTCTGGACACGGTCTTTCAACCGGCCCGGCGACTCGAACGGCTGCCGCACGTCCGCCGCGGACGCGTCCACGGCCTGAACCCCATCGTCCGGTTTCTGAACCCGACGCACGCCGCCGTCGTCTTCCGCGATTTTGACGGCTTCGGGCGGGCCGGCGGCGACGGCGAGTTGGCGCTGGCCACGATCGATCTCGCGCAACCGACCCCCAAATGGGGCTTTGTTCGAGACCTGACCAGCGACACCGACCGCGACTGGGAGATTGCCGCGGCCGTCGCGCCGGACGGGCGGATTCGCACCATTCGAGACTCCGCCTCCGGTCCGGCGTCTCTCGACGGCCTGGTCCTCACGGACGTGCAGACGATGACGCGGGACCTCGCCGTCGATGCGATCCGCGTCGCCGACCCGCGCACCCCGGCCGGACACCCGGTCACGCTCACGGCCGTGATACGGAATGACGGCCTGCAAACGCCCGGCACCACGCCGCCGAGCAATACGGTCGTGCGTTTCGGGCAGGTGATCAACGATATGTTCGTGGAATTCGACGCCGTTCCGTTCGTGCTGACCGCGCCGCCCGACGGGACCCAGACGGTCGCGCGGACGATCTGGATGCCGGTGTCGTCCGGGCGATACCGCGTCATCGCGGACCCGCTGATCGGCGAGAGCGATCTCGCCGACAATTCCGCCGACGCGGTGCTGGGCGTCCTGCCGCCGGCGAATCTCGGCTGCTCGGACGCCGTCGTCGGCACGCGCCGAGCGGTCGAACTTGGCTGGACCAACGGGGAACTCTACGACAGCATCTCGATCTACCGAAACGGGCATCTCATCCGCCGCCTTCCCGGCGATGCGGAGTCGTTCGTCGATGCCTTTGTCGCGGCGGGGACGCATGTCTGGTCGCTTTCCGGCCGGGTCGCCCGGACCGCATCCGATCCGGCGGCCGCCCAATGCCTTCACTCCGTCCCCGTCCTCGGCGACCTCGATGGCGACGGCGACGTCGACGAGATCGACGGCGTTCTGTTCGTCGGCGTGCTGCTCGGCACAAATACGAACCCCGACCATGTCGCCCGCAGCGACCTGAACCTCGACGGGGTCGAGGACGGCGACGATATTCCCGTCTTTGTCGCGGTGCGGATGGGTGCTTAGAGCGGCCGCCAACCGCGATGGGCTGCCCGCCCACGCCCCGCCTTGGCGAGAATTCGGGATGACGGCCGGCCGATCCATCATTTCAGTTATATAGCGACGCCGTCGCAGCATCCGCCGTCCCGGTGGACGGGGAAAGCGTTGCCGCGTTTTTCCGGCGGCACGCAGGTCGCTGCGGCCGCGGACCCACGGGAATCCGACGCGATGGACCCCCGGGCCCAGACGTTTCTGGTGCTGCTGAACCCCCATCGGCGGCGGCTGTCCGCCGTGGCCCGCCAGTACGCCGCCGGTCCTGATGACGCCGCGGAACTCGTGCAGGAGACCCTGCTGCGCGCCTGGCGTTTTTTTTCCGCGAACCCCCAGACCGTCGTCTGCCGGGCGTGGCTCGTCGTCATCCTCCGCCGCATCGCCGCCGAGTGGCATCGAACCGCGCAGCGCCGGATACGGCTCGCTCCGGCCGACCGCGTGGAACTGACCGAGCCGGCCGCGCCTGATCCCGGCGAACCCTTCCCCGCGCTGCCGGCAATGGACGAAGAACGGTTCCGGGAATTCCTGGACGACCGGGTGGTCGCCGCGCTGGAGGCCCTTGAACCGCTCTATCGTGAAGTCGTCGTCTTGTCGGTCGCCGGCGGGCTGTACTACCGCGAGATCGCCGAGACGCTCGACTGTCCCGTCGGGACCGTGATGTCGCGCATGGCACGGGCCCGGCGGGGGCTTCGGGATCGCCTGTCCCAGTACGCGTCCGCGCAGGTTCGCATCAGGGGAGGTGCGGCATGACCTGCAGCGAGGTGCGCGAAATCCTGTTCGCGTTCCTGGACAACGAACTCGATGCCGCGTTGAGCATCGAGGTCCAGCGGCACGTCGAGCACTGTCCCCTCTGCGCCCGCGAAATGGAGATCGAGCGGAACGTCGGGAAGCGGCTGGCCGCCGCACTGGATCGGGGGGCGGGGGAGGTGCCCGTCGTGGACGATCCGGTGCGCCTGCCCGAAACCGTCTACTCCGACGATTCGGCGGCGCGGCCGGCCGTCCGCGCGGTCTGGACGCGAATCGGATTCGCGGTCGCCGCCGCCGCCGTGCTGGCAATCGTCACGTGGTTCTTCGTCGCGCCCGGCCGCCTCGCGGAGGATCACCCTGCCCTCGCGCGGCTGCTGGTCCAGGACTTTGATCACTTCATCAGCGAAGGCCGGCCGTTGCAGGTCGCCTCGGCCGACCGGGCGGAAGTAACCGACTGGCTGCGCGACCGGACCGGCTTGTCGGTATCCCTGCCGGCGACGGGCGGCCGCTGCAAGTTGATCGGCGGCCGCAAGTGCAAGTTGAACGGCCGGCCGGCCGCGTTCGCCTGTTACGAGATGAACGGCGCCGCGGCCTCGCTCGTCGCGCTGGCCGGGACCCCGGAGGACGTGCGCGGGATGGAGCGCGTTGCGTCGGACGGGCGGACGTACTGGCAGGACCGGTGCGGCGGTCACTCCGTCGTCGCCGTCGAGCGGGACGGCCTGATCTACGCCGCCGTGTCCCGGTCGGACCTCGACGGCCTGAAGCATCTCTTGGCCGAACTGGATTGAGGCGACCATGCCGCTCGTCCGACTCGCGCTGCGAAACCCGTACTTCATCGTGGTGATGGCGCTGGGTCTGATCTTCGTGGGCGGCACTGCGCTGTACCGGATCCCGACGGACATCCTGCCGCTCTTCAGGACGCCGGCGGTCCAGGTGCTGACGCTCTACCCCGGCATGCCCGCCGAGATCATGGAGAAGGACATCACCAATCGCATCTCGCGCTGGACGGGGCAGTCGAACGGCATCGTGCGGCAGGAATCGAAGACCCTGATCGGCGTGTCGGTCGTGCGCAACTACTTCGGCGAGCACATCGACCCGAACACTGCCATGTCGCAGGTCACCTCGCTGGCCATGAGCGACCTCTACTATCTCCCGCCGGGCACGGTCCCGCCGATGATCATGCCCTTCGATCCGACCGCGAGCATTCCGCTCTGCCTCCTGACGGTCTACAGCGGCACGCACGGCGAGAAGGAACTCTATGACATCGCCTACTACGAGTTGCGCAACCGTTTGCAGGGCATCCAGGGCGTGATCGCCCCCGCCGTCTTCGGCGGAAAGATCCGCCGCGTCCTGACCTACGTCGACCGCGACCGCCTCCAGGCCCGCAACCTCTCCCCCATGGACGTCGTCCAGGCCGTGGCGCGGTTCAACACCATGATCCCGACCGGAAGCGCCAAGTTCGGCGACCTCGACTACCAGATCAACGCCAACGGCATGGTCAACCAGGTGGCCGAGTTGAACGACATCCCCATCCGCCTCGACCACATGGCCCCCGTGTTTCTGCGCGACGTGGCCGACGCCCGCGACACCGCGGCCATCCAGACCAACTACGTGCGGGTCAACGGCCGGCGACAGGTGTACATTCCCATCTACCGCCAGCCGGGCGCGAACACGATCCAGATCGTGGACGCCCTCAAGGACATGCTCGCCCCGATCCGCGAACGCCTGCCCAAGGGCGTCAATCTCGCCGTCACGTTCGACCAGTCGATCTACGTTAAGGACGCCATCCGCAACCTCGCGCACGAGGCGCTGCTCGGCGGGGGGTTGGCGATCCTGATCCTGCTGCTGTTCCTCGGGAGCGTCCGATCCACCTTCATCATCTCGCTGGCGATCCCGCTGTCGATCCTGGCCGCGCTCATCGGCCTGTTCTTCACCCGCAACACCCTCAACGTCATGACGCTCGGCGGACTGGCGCTGGTCCTCGGCCGGCTGCTCGACGACGCCATCGTGGTCCTCGAGAACACCCACCGCCACCTGAAGATGGGCAAGCCGCCGGCCCGCGCGGCCCTCGACGCCGCCGGCGAAGTCGCCATGCCGATTCTTGTGGCCACGATCGCCACATCGGTCGTCTTCTTTCCCGTGGTCTTTCTCACCGGTTTGGGGCGCTTCCTGTTCACGCCGCTGGCCCTTTCCGTGACGTTCGCCATCTTCGCCTCCTATTTCGTGGCCATGACGCTCGTGCCCATCTGTTGCGCGAAGTTTTTCCGCGCCCACCTGCCGGAGGCCGCGCAACCGGACGGTCCGCGGCCTTCGTTTGTCAATCGGCTGACCGAGCGGCTCTCGTCGGTGTGCGGCGTGACGGTCGGGTGGGCGCTGCGCCATCGGCCCGCCGTCGTCGGCGTCACGGCGGCCCTGTTCTTCGGCTCCCTGCTGCTCTACCCGCTGATCGGCCGGGAGTTGTTTCCCCGCATGGACGTGGGCCAGTTCACCGTGAACGTCCGCGCGCCGTCCGGCACGCGGATCGAGAAGACCGAGAAACTCATCGAGCAGGTGGAACTGTCGATCCGGCAGACCATTCCGCAGCGCGACTTGGCCATGATGATCTCCAACATCGGCGTCCTGCTTGACTGGCCGGCCGCGTACACGCCGAACTCCGGACCGATGGACGGTTTTGTCCTCGTCCAACTCACCGACGACCGCGCGCGCACGATCCAGGACTACGTCGTCGCGCTGCGCGCGCGGCTCAACGACGAATACCCGGGCATCGAGTTCTCGTTCGACACCGGCGGCATCCTGACGGCGGCGCTGAACTTCGGCCTGCCCAGCCCGATCAACATCCAGGTGGAGGGCAACAAACTCGACGTGGCCGCCCGCATCGCCCGGCGCATCCAGCGCCTCTGCGAGGCGGTGCCCGGCGCGGTCGACGTGCGCGTCCAGCAGAAACTGGACTACCCGCAGATCGAGGTGAACACCGACCGGGTCCGTGCCGCCTACACGGGCCTGGGCACGCTCGACGTGGTGAAGAACGTGGTGACGGCCTTCAACAGTTCCGTCAATTTCGACCCCGCCTTCTGGATCGACCACAAGAGCGGCAATCACTACTTCATCGGCGCGCAGTACCCGGAGGACCGGATCGTCTCGATGAGCACGCTCGAACACATCCCCATCACCGGTCCGGACCAGTCGTCGCCCGTGCTGCTCAAGAACATCGCCTCCTTCCGCCGCACGACCGCCCCCGCCGAGATCAACCAGGTCAATCTCAACCGCGCCCTCGACGTGTTCGTGAACGTTCACGATCGGGACGTGGGGTCGGTTGCGGCCGACATCGAGCGGGGGCTCGAGGGTCTCCGCGGGGAAATGGCTGCGGAGAACGAGGCGGCGGTCGCCGCGGGCCGGCCCCCGCCCTGGGAGGGCTACCGGATCCAAATGCGCGGCGAAGTGGCGAGCATGAAGAGTTCGTTCGCCGGGCTGGCGTTCGGCCTGCTGATGGCCAGCGTGCTCGTCTATCTCGTGATGGTCTCGCAGTTCCGCTCCTTCGTCGATCCGTTCATCGTCATGTTCTCCGTGCCGCTGGGGCTGATCGGCGTGCTGGCCACGCTCTACCTGACCGGCACCACGCTGAACATCCAGTCGTTCATCGGCGTGATCTTCATGGTGGGGATTGCGGTCTCCAACGCCGTCCTGATCGTCGAGTTCGCCAACCGCCTCCGCGAGGAGCGGGGCCTGTCGATCTCCGACGCCGCCGTCGAGTCGGCCCGGATCCGCCTGCGGCCCGTCCTCATGACCGCGCTGGCCGCGATCCTCGCCCTCGCGCCCATGGCCGTCGGTCTGGGCCGCGGCACCGACGCCAACATCCCGCTGGCCCGGGCGGTCGTCGGGGGGCTGACGGCGTCCACCGTCCTGGTGATCGTCTTCGTCCCGGTGCTCTACACGATCCTCAAACGGCCGGACCGCGGTCCGCCCGCGCTGAATCGGGAGGCGTCATGATCGGACCCGCTTCGACCCAGTGGTTCATAACGAGGCGCATCGCCCTCCTCGGGGCCGGCGTCGTCCTCGCCGCCGCGGCCCTGCTGCAGAGCCAAGCGCGCGAGCGACCGGTCCCTGACGGCGGGGTGGATGGCAACGACGCCCGCAAGGTGGAGGTCGTTACGCCGCAGCGCCAAGCGATGGCGCGCACCCTCGATGTCCCCGCGACCCTCGAGGCCTTCGAACAGGCCGACCTCTACGCCAAGACTTCCGGCTACGTCGCCGAGGTCCGCGTCGACATCGGCGACCGAGTGCGGGCGGGCGACGTGCTGGCCGTCCTCGACGTCCCCGAGATGCGGCACGAAGTCCGCCACGCCGAGGCCGTGCATCGCGCCCGCGAGGCGCGATCGGCCCAGGTCCGCTCGCGGGTGGAGACGGCCCGCGCGGAATTGAGACGCTCTGAAGCCGACCTGAATCTCCGGAAAATCACCTTCGACCGGAAAAAGCAACTCCGCGAGGGCAACGCCATTCCCCAGCAGGAACTCGACCAGGCCCAGGGCGAACTCGCGGTTGCGCAGGCGCAGGTCGCCGTCGGCGAGGCGCGGATCGCCGGGGCCGAGGCCGATGTCGCCGCCGCCGCCGCCGAAGTGGCCATGGCCCGGGCGGCCGTGGAGCGCCTGCGGACCCTGAACGATTACGCGACGATCCGCGCGCCTTTCGACGGCGTCATCAGCCGGCGGCTCGTCGACCGGGGCATGCTGGTTCAGACGGCGACGGCCAACCGCACCTCGCCCCTGTTCACCGTCCAGCGGATCGACCGGCTGCGAATCTACATCGAGGTGCCGGAGACCGACGTTCTCTTCGTCCGCGCCGGCGCTGCGGCCACGGTTACGCCCTACGGACGGTCCGAATCGTCCTTCGAAGGCCGCGTGTCGCGCATCGCCTCGGCGCTCAACCCCCGAACGCGGACGATGCGGGCCGAGATCGACTTGGCGAACGACGACGGAGTCCTCATGCCCGGGATGTATGCCCAGGTCGTTCTCGCCGTGGACAGCCGCGACCGCGCCCTGACGGTTCCGGCCGCGGCCCTGCTGACCGAGGGCGACAGCACCTTTGTCTACACGGTGAAGGACGGCCGCGCGGCCCGAACCGAGATTCGAACCGGCCTTGACGACGGTCTGCGCGTCGAGGTCCGCGAGGGCCTGGCCGACGACGCGCGGGTCATCGTCGCCGGCAAGGGTCTGGTCTCGGACGGCTTGCCCGTTCAGCCCGTCCGCGCCGCCGGATCGATGGGAGGTTGACGTGGCCTGGCCCCGCGCGCTGCGAACATCCGGGTTTGTTGCCTCCAGGGTCCGGACATCCTGCGCCTGCGGCTTCGCCCTCGTATGGATTACTTCCGCCGACTGTGCCCGGCCGGAGTTCAGCCCGCCCCGGCCCGACTTCGCACCCCCGGCCGAGCGGATTGACGCGCCGCCTCTGCGCCTCGACGCCGCGACCGTCCCGCCCATGTATACGAAACTGCTTCCCATCGACCTGCCGACCGTTACGCGGGTCGCCTCCGCGCAGAACATCGACATCCGCCTCGCCCGCTACGAGGTCGAGCAGTCGCAGGGAAGGTTCGAGGGCGTCGCCGGGGCGGTCTTTCCGGCGGTGGTCCCCTCCGCCCTCTTCCAGCGCATCGACGGCCGAAACCTTAATTCCAATGGCGATCTCTTCAGCGTCGGGTTCAACACGTTTCAGCCCTCAGTGGCCGTCGAGTGGATCACCAATCCGGGCCGGGTGGCGTACGAGATCGTCGCGGCGCGGAAGCGGCTCGCGGCTTCGCGGCACGACGAGGCCGCCATCATCCAGCAGATTCTGCGGCGGGCGGCCGTCCAGTATTACGAATTGGCGCTCGCCCAGGCGCGGATTGCGGCGGCAGAGCAGGCCCGCCGGGAGGCCCTTGAACTCGAGCGGATCACCGGATTACAGGTTCAGATCGGCGCGGGCGTGCCGGCGGACGGCCTGCGCGCCGCGGCCAGGGTGGCGGAACGCGAGCAGGACCTCGCCTTGACGCTGAACGCCTTTTACCGCGCGTCGCTGGCGCTCGTGTCGACCCTGCAGATCGACGACCCCACGATGACGCTCGTCCCCCGTGCGTCCGAACTCGTCCCCGTCCCGCTGGTCCGCGACGATGCCCCGATCGATGAACTGCTCGCCGCGGCCGTCGCGCTTCGGCCGGACCTTCAGTCCGTTCGGGAACTCGTCGAGGCCGCCGCCGCGCAGCGAGGGGCCGTTGCCTGGGGCGGTCTCGGTCCCGAGTTTGCGCTTTCCTACCGCTACGGCGGGATCACCGGGCACGCCAACAACATCCGCGCGCCGAGGGGCGTTCCGGGCAACCTCGTCCTCAACCCGCTCGCGGAGGACGGGCGCTTCTCGACCGACCCGTTCATCCACGGCGCGACCAAGGAGGTCGTCGAACGCGGCCTGCGCGGGTTGCAGGGCCGGCGCGACGTGACCTTTGCCTTTAACCAGCGTACCGAGGCGTCCGCGGCCGTCTCGGCCCGCTGGACGCTTTCCGTCTTCGGCGATTTGAAAACCGCGTCCGCCTCGCGCGGCCGGGCGGTCGCGGAGGCCGAGCGGGCCTTCCTTCGGGCAAAGGTGGAGGTGGTCGACGCCGCGCAGTCCGGGCGGGTGCATCGCCGGCTGATCGGGCTGGCAAACCAGCAGGTCCGCGCGGGCGAGGAGGCCCTGCGCCTAACTCAGGCCAACCTTGAAGCCGGCACGATGACGGCGCTCGACGTACTCCAGGCCCAGGACGCCGTGGCCCAGGCCCGCATCCGCTACGCCGAGGCCGTCGTCCGCTTCAACCAGGCGCAGGTCGATCTGCTCGCCGCCCTGGGGCTGCTCGACGAGCAGACGCTCGCCCCCCTTCCGGCAACGCCCCCGCAGCCGGTGGAATAGCGCGGCGGCCCCTCCGGACCATCCGAGAATCGCCTCTGGCCTGCCCCCGGCCGATAGGGTATAATGCGGGGCTCGCGCGCGAGCGGTTCACGGGTCGCCGGGCTCATCCCGCCGCTTGGTCACAAGACGTGGTGCCTCAGCGGGCGTTCGGACGCCGAGCGACCCGGCGGGCCGAGGTCCGCGGAACGAACGTGGTTGTAGAACGGTTTTTATGAACTCTCTCTCGACCGTACGGAACGTGGGCATCTCGGCCCACATCGACTCGGGCAAGACGACCCTCTCCGAGCGCATTCTCTATTACGCCGGCAAGATTCACGCCATGAAGGAGGTCCGCGGCGAAGGCGCCACCATGGACTACATGGAACTGGAGAAGGAGCGCGGCATCACCATCACCGCCGCCGCCACCACCGTCGACTGGGACGACCACCGCATCAATCTCATCGACACGCCGGGCCACGTTGATTTCACCGTCGAGGTCGAGCGCTCCCTGCGCGTGCTCGACGGGGCCGTGCTCGTCCTGTGCGGCGTGGCGGGCGTCCAGTCGCAGTCGATCACGGTCGACCGCCAGATGAAGCGCTACGGCGTGCCGCGCGTCGCCTTCATCAACAAACTCGACCGCAACGGGGCCGATCCCGTTTCGGTCATTTCGGCCATCGAGGAGAAACTGGACCTCACCACCGTCCCGCTCCAGATTCCGATCGGCCTGGGCGCGGACTTCCGCGGCGTCATCGACCTGGTCCGCCTCAAGGTCTGCTACTTCGACGCCGCTGACGGCGCCGACGTCCGCGAGGAAGAAATCCCCGAGCCGATGCGTGCCGAGGCCGCGGCGGCGCGGACCGGGATGCTCGACGCGCTCTCGCTGCTCGACGACCGGCTGATGGAACTGATGCTCGAGGACAAGCCGATCCCGGAACCGCTGCTGCACGAGATCATCCGCCGCCACACCATCGCCAACGACATCTGCCCCGTGCTCATGGGCAGCGCCTACCGCAACAAGGGCGTGCAGCCGCTGCTCGATGCGATCGTGCGATACCTCCCGTCGCCGCTCGACCGCGAGGTCTTTGCCGACGACCTGGACAACGAGGCGGCCGAGGTCCCGATCTCGACCGACCCGGACGCCCCCGCGGTGGCGATGGCGTTCAAACTCGTGGACGAGCCATTCGGCCAGTTGACCTACATGCGGGTCTACCAGGGCACGATCCGCCGCGGCCAGCGCTACGCCAACGCCCGCACGCGCAAGGAGGCCCGCTTCAGCCGCATTGTGCGCATGCACGCCGACCAGCGCTCCGACGTTGACGCCGCCGTCGCGGGCGACATCGTCGCCGTCATCGGCGTCGAATGCGCTTCGGGCGACACGTTCTGCGGCGAGGGAGCGAACTATTCGCTGGAGTCGATCCACGTCGCCGACCCGGTGATCGAACTGGCCGTCGCTCCGCGGCGCACGACCGACCGCGACAAACTCTCCAAGGCCCTGCACCGCTTCATGCGCGAAGACCCGACTTTCCGCGTCCGCGTCGACCCCGAGTCCGGCGAGACGCTCATCGCGGGCATGGGTGAGTTGCACCTCGACATCTACGTCGAGCGCATCCGCCGCGAATACGGCGTCGCCCTCGACACGGGCCGGCCCAAGGTCAGTTACCGCGAAGCCCCCACCCGGGCCGTACCCTTCAACCACAGGCACCGGAAGCAAACCGGCGGCTCGGGGCAATACGCCCACATCGTCGGCCGGCTCGAACCGCTGCCCGACGGAGCGACCGCACCCTACGAGTTTGACAACCAGGTCTTCGGCGGACGCATCCCAACCGAGTTCATCCCCTCGGTCGATAAGGGCTTCAAGCAGATTCTGCCCAAGGGACCGCTGGCCGGGTTCGAGATCGTCGGCCTGAAGATGATCCTCGAGGACGGTTCGTCGCATCCGGTCGATTCGTCGGACCTTGCCTTTCAAATCTGCGCCCGCGACGCCCTGCGCGAGACCTTCCTCAGGTCGCAGCCCGTCCTGCTCGAACCGATCATGAAGGTCGAGGTCGAGACGCCTTCCGAGAACCAGGGCGCCATCACCGGCGACCTCGCTTCGCGCCGCGGCCTCATCGCCAACACCGAGCCGCGCGGCGGACTGACGGTCATCTCGGCCGAGGTGCCCCTTGGCGAAATGTTCGGCTATTCCACCGACGTCCGCTCGCTTTCGCAGGGCCGGGCGTCCTTCACGATGGAGTTCCTGGCGTATCGGCGCGTGCCGGCATCGATCCAGGAGGAAGTCGTCGCGACCGCTCGCGCCGCCGCAGCGTCCAAGCGATAACAGGAGCCGGCGCGCGTCCCTGCCGCCCCGGCGGCCGTCCGACGGAGCATCCCATGCATGAACGATTCTCCGACCGCGCGCGGCGGGCCCTGGCGCTGGCCAACCTCGAGGCCGTCCGCCTCAAGCACGATCATCTCGGTCCCGAGCACATCTTCCTCGGCATCCTCGCCAAGGGCGGGAACGTGGCCGATACCGTGCTGCGAAACCTCGCGGTCAATGTCGACACGCTTCGCGAGGAGGTCGCGCGAGCCATGCCGCCGGGGGCCGACGCCCCCCACCTGGCCAAACTGCCGCAGTCGCGGGGCACGAAAGAGGTCATCGACTTCGCCATTCAGGAGGCCCGCGCGCTGGGACATCGGGACGTCGGGACCGAACACCTGCTGTTGGGACTGATCCGCGAAGGTCATGCCCTGCCCGCCCGGCTGCTGTCCGCGCGCGGCGTGAACGTCGACAAACTTCGCGGCGAGATCGTCGCGCTGCTCGGCGCGGCCCGCGCGGACGAACACGCCGCGGCCGCCGCACACGCCGGGTCGGAATGGCTCCACCAGCAGGAACTGGCCAAGGCCTTTCGCTCACCGGGCTTCTGGCATCTGCTCGTGCTCGCCGTCGAGGCCGCCAACCGCCTGGGCGAGGGCGAGATCCGCCACGAACATCTGCTGCTCGCGCTGCTGCGCGACCGCGGCAGCCCGGCCGAACGCCTGCTTTCCGAAAAAGGCGTCACGCTGGATTGGGTGCAGTCCCGACTCCACGGCGGTGCGGCGTAAGCGTCGGATGGTTTGTCCGAGCCGCCGGGGGTAGACGAGCCGCCGGGTTTATCCCGGCGGCATCCGGCGGTACCCGGCGGCATCCGGCGGTACCCGACGGCATCCGGCGGGGAGTGAGGGCGCCCAAGCGGAAGCCCGAACCCCGCCGCTCGTTTTGAGGCGAGGCATTCGGCCGGGATAGGCCCCGCCGCTCGTTTTGCGTACCGAGGCCGTGGTTCAACGAGGCGCCGTTCTTGCGAAAGCGGGGATTACCCCGGCGGCGCGCAGACAGGCGCACCGCTTCGCCCCCTACGAATAATTCCCGCCGAACCGCGACTCGATCGCCGCCACCAGGTCGCGGATGCGCTGCGCGTCGCCCTTGCGGCAAACCAGCGTCGCGTCGGCGCTGTGGATGATGACCAGGTCGTCGCAGCCGATCGCCGCGATCAGATGGTCGTTTTCCGCCACGACGACGCTGTTACGGCAGTCCTGCAGCAGCGCCCGGGCGGCCGCAACGGCGTTGCCCGAGTCGTCGCCCTCGACCGCCTCCGCCAGCGAAGCCCAGTTCCCCACGTCGCGCCAGTCAACGTCCATCTCCACGACGCGAACGTTCGCCGCCCGCTCCATCACCGCGTAGTCGATCGAGATCCGCTTCAGCCGGGGATAGGCCCCGGCCAGCCGCCGCTCCGCCTCGGCCGACCGATCCGCCGCGAACGCGGAAACGGCGGCGCGCGTCTCCGGCAGTTCCCGTCCGATCAGGTCCAGGATCACGTCCGCCCGCCAGACGAACATCCCGCTGTTCCAGTAGTGCCGCCCGCCGGAGACGTACTGCCCGGCCGTCGCCGCGTCGGGCTTTTCGCGAAAACAACGGACCTCGAACACGCCCGGCGCGAGCGCCTCTCCGCGCTCGACGTACCCGAATCCCGTGTGCGCCGAACGCGGTCGAATGCCGAACGTCACCAGCGCCTCCGGCTCACGATCGACCCACTCGTATCCGCGCCGCACCGTCTCGCGGAAGCGCTCGTCGGGGCCGATGACGTGGTCGGCCGTGAACACGCCCAGGACCGCCGGCTCCCCCCGCGCCCCGACCACCGCCGCCCCCAGCGCGATGGCGTTTGCCGAGTCCCGGCCCTGCGGCTCGCCCACCAGGTTTTCCGCGGGCAACTCGGGCAGTTCGGCCGCGATGGCCGGCTGGTGTTCGTGCAGCGCGACGACAAACAAATCGCCCGGCTCGAACATCGGCCGCAGCCGTTCGAACGCCGCCCGAAGCAGACTCTTCCCGGCGAAGATTTGCAGCAGTTGCTTGGGCCGCCCGCGCCGGCTCAGCGGCCAGAGCCGCGTGCCGCTTCCGCCCGCCAGGATCATTGCGACGCGACGCATCGCCCGCCAAGATAACCGCCCGCTGCGAGGTGGACGAGATCGAGCGGAATAACGGCCGGCGGCGACGCGAGCCGCTGATCGAGAGGACCCAGGCGCGTGGCGAACGACCGAACACGACCTCTTGTGGGCATCATCGGCGGCACCGGGGTCGGCGATTTTCTCACGAAGCAGGCGGCCGGCGACTCGGTGCAGATCGAGACGCCCTTCGGACCGCCCAGCGCGCCGCTGCTCCGAGCGACCTGGGAGGGCATCGACGTTGTTTTCCTGCTGCGCCACGGCCCGGGGCATCTGTACCCCCCGTCGGCCGTGCCCTACCGCGCGAATGTCTTCGCCCTCAAGGCCGTAGGCTGCACCCACGTCCTCGCCAGCGGCGCGACCGGGTCGCTCCGCGAGGAGATCGCGCCGCGCGATCTGGTGATCCCCGACCAGGTGATCGACCGGACGGTCCGGCGGCCGAGTTCGTTCTTCGACGAATTCGGCGCGGCCGTGCACGTCGAGTTCTCGCAGCCCTTCTGCCCGACGCTGCGCCGCCTCCTGCTGTCTCAGGGCGAGCACGCCGGCACGACGGTCCACGACGGCGGGACGTATGTCTGCATGGAAGGTCCGGCCTTTTCGGCGCTGGCCGAGAGCCGCATGCATCGCGCCTGGGGCGGCGACCTGATTGGCATGACCTGCCTGCCCGAGGCGAAACTCGCGCGCGAGGCAGAGATGTGTTACGCGCTGATCGCGCTGGCGACCGACTACGACTGCTGGCGGCCGCACGATCCGGCGCAGGATCGGCGGCAACTCCTGCGCGAGATCATGGACAACCTGAACGACGTGACGCAGCGCGCCGCCGATCTGCTCGCCGCCGGGCTCCGCGAGTTTTCCCGCCATCCGCCCGGTCCGTGCGCCTGCCAGACCGCGCTCGACCTGGCGATCTGGTCCAAAGTCGATCAGGTCCCGCGGCCGTGGATTGAGCGCCTAAGACCGATTCTCGCGCGCCGCTTGCACGCCTGAGGCGATCGGCCGATTGCATTCGCGTCAAGCCGGATTACCCTGCTGCGAATGGGCCGCCGCAGGCAACGCGATTCGCGCCGCGAGTTCGGAAAAACTCCGGCCGGCGACAGCCCGGCGGTCCCCGCGGCGGTCGCACCGCCTCTCGAATTCTCGAAAGGGAGCGCAAGCGCCCGACGGACCTGGATGACCGCCGCGGGTCTCATGATCCTGACGGCGGTCGTCTTCGTTCCCTCGGTCAACAGCGACTTCGTCCGCTGGGACGACCCGGATTATGTGATCGACAATAAGTTACTCCGCGACGGCCCGGGACTGCGGAAAATCTGGAACCCGCGCGAGAAAGAGAACCAGCAGTATTACCCGCTCGTCTTCACGACCTACTGGCTGGAGTACCAGGCGTGGGGCGCGGATGCCCGCGGATATCACGTCACGAACCTTGTCCTGCATGCGACGAACGTGGTCCTCGTCTTCGCGCTGCTGCTTCGGTGCGGGTTCGCGCTGCCCGTCGCCGCCGGCGCCGCCGCCGTCTTCGCCCTGCATCCAACCCAGGTGCCCTCGGTGCTCTGGGTCGCACAGCGGAAGAACACCCTTTCGACCGTCTTTTACCTCGCCGCCTTCCTGCTCTACCTGCGTCACCGCCGGCAAGGGTCATGGCCGGCCTACGGCGGCTGCCTGCTGGCCTTCGGCGCTGCGCTGCTTTCAAAGACGCAGACCGTCACGCTGCCCCTCTCGCTGCTGGCCGCCGACTGGATGCTCCAGGCCGTCGGTCGGCTGCGCCGCGCATCCTTGGCGCCGCTCGCTGCCAGAATCCTGCCTTTGTTGGTGATCGGACTGTTCGCCGTACGAAATACCGCCGCCGTCGAGCGCGAGCGCGGCCCGCGCCAGCCGCCGACGACGCCCGCCCAGCGCCCGCTCATTGCCGCCAATGCCGCGTGGTTCTATGCCGGCACCTTCGTCGCGCCGGTGCGGCTCGTGCCGATCTACCCGCTCTGGAACGTGGTCCCAACCGATCCGCGCTGGTGGCTCGGGCTGGCCGCGTGGCCCGCCGCGCTGTGGGCCGTGCTGCGAACCCGGCGGCGCCTCGGCCCCGCGCCGCTGTGGGGCCTGGCGCACTTCTTCATAGCCCTGACGCCCGTCCTGGGATTGATGCCGTTCAACTACCTGCAATTCTCCCTCGTCGCCGACCACTACCTGTATCTGCCCTGCATCGGCGGCGGGCTGGTCCTCGCCGTGCTGCTCTTCCGGCTCGCGGCCGGCCCGACCGCGTCATCCCGCCGGCGCTCCGCCGTTTCGGCCGTCGGCATCGTGCTGCTTTCCGGCTGCGCGGTGCAGTCTTATCTCGAAACGCGCCACTGGCGCGACACCGAGGCATTCTTCCGCCGGACGCTGGCCCGCAATCCCGACTGCTTCCCCGCGAACCTGAACCTCGGCAACTGGTACCGCCGCCAGGGCCGCTGGACCGAGGCCCTGCCGCTCTACCGCGGGGCCGCCCGCCTGCGTCCCGACAGCATGCAGTCGTTCAGCAGCATGGTGGACGCCGTCGCCCGCGTGGAGGGCGTCGACCGGGCCGTCGACGCGTGCAGCGAGCGATTACGGCAGGCGCCCGGCTTTTACCGCGCCCACATGGAACGCGCGCAATACCTCACGCGCCTCGGGCGGACGGAGGAGGCGAAACGAGACTACGAGGCGGTTCTGCGCCTCGCGCCGCAGAATTCGATCTCATGGGATGATGCGCGGCGGAAACTGGAAGGTTTTCAATTCCGGCCCCGCCAACGCTAGCGCGGCATCGTTGTTTCGCCGGGCACTCCGTCGGTGACCGACCGCCCCCCTCAATCCCCCAGATTGAGAAACTCCTTCATGTGCCGGTCGAACATCTCCTGCGCCTGCGGGTCGTGCATCGGCAACCGCAGTTCGTTGATCACCTTCGTGCCCATCCCGATCCACTCTTTCCAGCACGACTGGCAGACGCTCGCCAGCACGCGCTCGCCCAGCGGCCCCTTGAACGGCCGCTCCTTCAGCGGCTCGCCGCCGCCGCACCGCGAACACGCGAATCCCGTCTCCTTGCCGCCGCCCGCGGCCGGTGCGGGCTTGGAATCGAGATCAGGCACCGCCGCGCCTAGTTCCTTCAACATCTCGCCCATCTCGTTGCGCGGCATCAGGTCGCCCTGCTTGTGCGCGACGCGGTAGCCGTTCGTCAACGTCTGGATCGCGTACTGCTTGTCGCCCGTCTCGCGCTGCACGCGCCCCAGCAGCAGGTAGGCCCGCGAGTAGTTCGGGTTCAGCGCCAGGACCCGCTGAAAGCACGGCCCGGCGTCCTTCCAGCGGCCCGCATCGGCCAGGGCCGAGCCGAGACTGAAGTGCGCCAATTCGTTGTTCGGGTCGGTCTCCACCATCTTCTGGAACTGCGCGATGCGTTCTTCGGTCGTCATGGTCATGGCCTCGTTCTTCCTTCCGGCGTCATTTCACGACTCTGCGGTTGCTCCCCCGGCCGAGAGGATAGCGTAGCCGCGCCCCGCCGCACCACAAGCCGGCCCTGTTTGAACTCACGCCGCACTATGATATCTTCGCGGCCGCGGCGCGGCAGTGTCGCTGACGGCCGTCGTCGCGGGTCTCCACGATTTGGCGCGAGAAGCGCGGGAAAACTGCGGCCTGTTCGGCGTCTTCGGTCATCCCGAGGCCGCCATGCTCACCTACCGCGGCCTGTACGCCCTCCAGCACCGCGGGCAGGAGTCGGCCGGGATCTGCTCGTTCGACGGCCGGCGGCTCATGCGCTATGCCGCGACGGGGCTGGTGACCGAGGTCTTCAAGCCCGGCATCCTCGAGCAGTTGCGCGGCACCCACGCCATCGGGCACGTCCGCTATTCCACCACCGGCTCCTGCCACGACGTCAACGCCCAGCCGCTGCTGATCCAGTACGCCCGCGGACAGGTCGCCATCGCCCACAACGGCAACCTTGTCAACGCCGGCCTGCTCCGGGAGCAGTACGAGCAGGAGGGCGCGATCTTCCAGACGACCAGCGACACGGAAGTCATCCTTCATCTGCTCGCCAACCCGCGGCACATCGACCGCGACGATCCGCTGGCCCACGTCCTGACGCACCTTCAGGGCGCGTACTGCCTGCTGCTCATGTTCGCCGACCGGATCGAGGCCTGCCGCGACCCGTTCGGGCTGCGGCCGCTGGTCCTCGGCCGGCTGGACAACGGCGCGTTGTGCGCCGCGAGCGAGACCTGCGCCCTGGACATGGTCGACGCGCAATACCTCCGGGAGGTCGAGCCGGGAGAAATCGCCACGCTTTCCGCCGCGGGCCTGACCTCGCGTACCTTTGTGGCGCCGGAACAGATCTGTCCCGCGCCCTGCATCTTTGAACAGGTCTACTTCGCCGATCCCTCGAGCGACGTCTTCGGCCAGAGCGTGCACCAGTTCCGCGTCGACACGGGTCGCCGCCTCGCCGTCGAAGCCCCCGCCGACGCCGACCTCGTCATCCCCGTGCCCAACGCCGCCCGCTGCGCCGCGATGGGATTCAGCCAGCAAAGCGGCCTGCCGCTGGGCCGGGGGTTCACGACCAACCACTATGCCGGTCGGTCCTTCATCATGCCCACGCAGGACCGCCGCGACCTCGCGGTGAAGATGAAACTGAACGTGATTCGCGACTCGGTGCGGGGTAAGCGGCTGGTGGTCGTGGAGGATTCGATCGTCCGCGGCACGACGACCCGCGGCAAACTCGGCGCGCTGCGCCGCGCCGGGGCGATGGAGATTCACGTCCGCGTCGCCAGTCCGCCCATCCGGAACCCCTGCTACTTCGGCATCGACTTTCCCGACCGGAAGGAACTGATCGCCGTGGAGCGCTCCGTCGAGGACATCCGCCGCTATCTGGAGGTCGAATCGCTGGCCTACCTGTCGCTGGAAGGAATGCTCGCCTGCGCCCGGCGCGATGCCGACGCTTCCTGCACCGCCTGCTTCTCCGGCCGGTATCCCATGCCGGTCGACCGCCCGGTCCACAAGTTCATGCTCGAGAAGCACCAACTCCCCATGTTCCCAACCTGACTACCGCGTGCGCCCGCGCCCCGGCGCGCCGCGCGGCACGATGGCGGATGAGTTGCGGATCATCCACCGCGTCCCTAGCATCCCGCCATGCCCCGGGCCGTCGTGCTCACCATCTCCGACACCCGCAGCGCCGGACGAAACGACGACCGCAGCGGTCCGGCCGTTGCGGACCGCCTCCGCGCCGACGGGCTCGAAATCCTCGCCGCCGAGGTCATTCCCGACGACCGGCTGCTCATTGAATCCCGTCTCCGCCACTATCTCGGCCGCGCCGACCTCATCGTCACCACCGGCGGGACCGGCGTCGGCCCGCGCGACGTGACGCCCGAGGCCGCCGCCGCCGTCATCGAACAGCCGCTTCCCGGCTTCGGCGAGATCATGCGCACGCGGACGTTCGACGCCACGCCGCTGGCGATATGCTCCCGCGGCGGGGCCGGCGTGGCGGGCCGCACGCTGATCGTCTGTCTGCCCGGCAGTCCGCGGGCGGTCGGCCAGTGTCTCGACCTCGTGCTGCCCGCCGCGCGGCACCTGGTGCGCCTGCTGGCCGGCGGGCGAGACGGATGTTCCACCGATACGGCCCCGGACGCCGGCGCCCGATTGCATGATTCCACTGCGAGACCATAACCCGACCCACGCCGCGCCCGTGGTCACCATCGGGCTGATCGTGGCCAATGTCGCCGTGTTCCTGCTGGGCGTGGTCCGGCCCGACGGCGGCGAACGCATGGTGTGGAAGTACGGCTATCTGCCGGCCGGGCTGAGTTACGACCGAGAGGAAATCCGCGAAGCGCTGGTCGAGCGCGCCGAACGCGCGCCGCCGGTCCGAGCGGTCGACCGCTTCGGCCGCGTGCGGCTGTTCCGGCCGCCGCCTCCGCCGGTGGACGACGCCGTGGCCCTGCCCGCCTTCGTCAAACTCCTCACCTGCATGTTCATGCACGGCGGCCTGATGCACCTGGCGGGCAACATGCTCTACCTGTGGATTTTCGGCAACAACATCGAGGACCGGCTGGGACGCGGCCTGTTCATCATGTTCTATCTCGTCACCGGCGTCTTCGGCACGATCGCCCACACGCTGATCGACATGGATGGCCTGATCCCGCTCGTCGGCGCGAGCGGCGCGATCAGCGGCGTGCTGGGGGCCTACATCATCCTGTTCCCCCGCGCGCGGGTCGAGGCGCTGGTGCCCATCGGGTGGTACCTCACCACGATTCAACTGCCCGCCTACGTCTTCCTCGGGTTTTACGCCCTGCTCCAGTTCCTCAACGGCGTCCCGGCGCTCTGGCGGCACTCGGGCAGCGGCATCGCCTATTGGGCGCATATCGGCGGCTTCGTCGCCGGCCTGGCGCTGATCAAGTTGCTGCCGCAGCGCCGGCTCGTTCCGCGCGCCCGCCCGGTCTACACCCGCGATGAGCCCGACGACGCGTGGGACGGCTTCTGACGGGGCGCTGACGCCCTGCACGGGCAGGATCGCGCCTCGCCCCGGTTCGCACCGGCGCGGCGCCGCCGCCACAATTCACCACTTATGGCAGCCCTGACGATACGGCTCGTCCTCGACGGTCCCCGACCCGGACCGGCCAACATGGCCCGCGACGAGGCCCTGCTGGAGTCCGTCGCGACCGGCGGCCCCCCCGTGCTGCGGTTCTACGCCTGGCAGCCCGCGACCTTGTCGCTCGGGTATTTTCAGGCGTACGCCGACTTCCAGTCGCAGCCGCCCGAATGGCGCTGCCTCCCGGTCGTCCGTCGCACGACCGGCGGCGGCGCGATCCTGCACGACGCCGAAGTCACCTATGCCCTGATCGTCTCCGCCGGCGACTTGTGGCTGCGCCCCAATGCCAACCGTCTGTACGAACTTGCCCACCGCGCCGTCATCGCCGCCGTCGGCCACGACGCGCGGCTGGCCGGCCCGGGACATGCCCGCGGCGCTTCCGGCGCGGGGGGACGCGGCGGTCCCTTCCTTTGTTTTTCCCGGCGGCACGAACTGGACGTCGTCGTTCCGAACGCCGACCCGTCGTGCGCCGACGGCAAGATCGCCGGCAGCGCCCAGCGCCGCCGGCCGGGCGCGATCCTGCAACACGGCTCGATCATCCTGGCTCCGTCCGTCCCGCCCCAGCCGTGCGCCGACTGGGCGGCGCTCGACGGCCCGATCGGATTCGAGTCGGCCGTCATGCGTCTGCGATCCGCGTTCGAGCGTGGCCTCGGCGCGGCCTGCGAGTCCTCGCACCTCGACCCGTCGGAGGCCGCGCGGGCCGCGGCGCTGGAAGTGAAATACGCGTCGGATGAATGGACGCGGCGGCGGTAAGCACGAGCGCCTTCAGCGCCCGTCGAGCACCTGTCCGCGCAGGATCCGGTGCACCTCGACCGTGTTGCGGATCACCAGTTGTCCGCGGAAGTACCGGATCGTTCCCTTGCCCCCGTTCACCCGCCACGTCTCCGGCCGGATCGTCTGCGTGATGGCGTGGATCAGCGCGTCGACCATGTTCTGAGGGACCGCGGCGTCCGCGCCATCGCCCGCGCTGCTGCTGCGGCTGAAACGAAGCGTTCCCTGACGGGCGCGGCCGGAGCCGATCTCGCTCCAGTCCGGTCCCCAGCCGGAGAAGTCCTCGGCCCGCGCGACCAGGTACTGCACGTCGTACGACCGCGTCACGAGCCGCGAATCGAAGTCCCGCTGGGTCGAAATCGTCAGGATGTTCTCGCTCGTTTCAAAGGCCAGCCGTTCGCCGGCCGGCGACAGCGTGTCGAGCGCCGCGACCAGTGCCCCCCGGAGCGTCGTCCGCCTCAGTTTCAGCGTGACGGCGGCGTCGCGCGTCACGCCGGCCTTTTCCAGCGCCTTCCAGCGGACGATGACGTTGATCTCGCCGCGCCGCGCCACCCACTCCGAAAAATCCTCCAATGGCATCGCGCGGAATTCCGCCCGCGCCAACGGCCGACCGAGTGCCTCCGCTGCCGTCACGATCGGTCGCGTCGTCGGCGCATCCTTCTCGGACGGCCCGGCCCGGAGCCCCGGGGCCTCGGCCCAGCCAACGACGGCTGCCAACGTCAGGAGAAACACGACGGATGCTCCGCGCCCCAGTTCGCCGCGACGCACCATCCTCAAGGCCCGACCACCGCCCACAGGCCGGCCTTGCTTCGTTCCAATTCTAGCACCTTTCCACGCCGCCCCGTGATTTCGAAGCCCTGCCCGTCGATCTGAAGGTTCCACGGTCCCTGCCGCGGCGCGCCGCGCGGCAGCCGCGTCAGGTCCAGCCGCAATCGCGGGACCTCCCGCGTCCGGACCTCCAGCCGGTTTCCGCCCGTCCAGCGGCCGAGCACCTCGCCCGGTGCGTCGTCCGCCGCGCGGATCGAGACCGCCCACGGGCACTCCGGCGGCGCGGGCTTTCGCGCACCGTCGCCCCCTGACTCCGGTTCCGTTTCGTCGCCGCCGCCACCCGGCGTCCCGGGTGTCTCGGCCGGACCGGTTGTCGCCGCACCGGCGGTCGGTGGTGCCCCGTCCGTCCGCGACGCGTGCGGGTCGCAGCCCGCGACGGCACACGTCGCCGCGCACACGGTGAACCACGTGATTACCCGTTGCGTTTGACGCATCACAACCGCCCTCTGATGATACCGGCGAGCCGACCGGCGGTCTCCGCCGCGCGCTCGAACGGGGTCCGCGATGCCCACCTTTCGCGCCACCACCATCCTTACCGTCCGCCGCGACGGACGCGTCGCGCTCGGAGGCGACGGGCAGGTCACGCTCGGCGACGTGATTGTCAAGGACGACGCCCGCAAGGTCCGCCGGCTGTTGGAGGGAAAAGTGCTGGCGGGCTTCGCCGGTTCCGCCGCCGACGCCTTTGCCCTGCTCGAACGCTTCGAAAAGAAACTGGAGGCGCACACGGGCGGCATGAAGCGGGCCGCCATCGAACTCGCCCGGGACTGGCGAACCGACCGCGCCCTGCGGCGACTCGAGTCGCTGCTGCTCGTCGCGGACGCCGAAGCGTCGCTGCTCGTCGGCGGAAACGGCGACGTGATCGAGGCCGCCGACGGCGTGCTCGGCATCGGCTCCGGCGGGCCGCTGGCCGTCGCCGCCGCGCGGGCCCTGCTCGCGCACAGCCGGCTGTCGGCCCGTCAGATCGTTGAGGAATCGCTCCGGATCGCCGGCGGGATCAACGTCTACGCCAATCAGAACCTCGTCATCGAGGAACTCTGACCGCGGCCGCACGGCCGACGCTCGCTGACGCTTCGCGTCTCGTAGTTGCTGGATTCCCCACGTCCTGTTGTGGCTCGATTGCCCGCGTCTCGTTGCGGTCTGATTCCCCACGTCTCGTGAGCAGGCGAACTTCAGAGCAGGCCCCGGCTCGCGCCCCCGTCGCACGCGATGCTCGCGCCCGTGATGAAACCCGCCCGTTCACTGGCGAGAAAGGCGACCAGCGCGCCCAGTTCCTCCGGCATCCCCAGCCGGCCGAGGGGGATCGCGGCCGTCATCCGCCGGATCACCTCCGCCTCATCCGTCCCGCCTTCCGCAGCGCGTGCGCCGACCAGTTCGTTCAGCCGGTCCGTGCGGTGCACGCCCGGACACACGTTGTTGACGAGGATGTTGTGCGGAGCGAGTTCCACCGACAGCGTCTTCGCCAGCCCCACTACCGCCGGACGAAAGACGTTTGAAATCAGCAGCCCGTCGATCGGCTGCCGCGCCGACACGCTCGTGATGTTGATGATCCGTCCCCACTTCCGCGCCTGCATGTGCGGCGTCACCAGCCGGATGAGCCGCACCACGCTCATCAGCACCGACCGGAATCCGCGCTCATACGCCCCGTCGTCCAACCGGTCGAACGATCCCGGTGTCGGTCCGCCGCAGTTGGTCACGAGGATGTCGATCCGCCCGAACTCGGCCGCGACGCGCTGGACCAGCGCCCGGCACGCCTCCTCTTGTGCCGTGTCGCACGCGACCGGCAGCGTGCGCACGCCGTGCCGCCGCGTCAGATCGTCCGCGGCCTGCCGCAGCCCGGCCTCGCCCCGCGCGACCATCGCCACGTGCACGCCCTCGGCCGCCAGCGCGTCGGCGCACGCGCGGCCCAGCCCCCGGCTCGCGCCGATGACGATGCCCACCTTGTCGCGGATTCGCAGGTCCGTAGCGGCCTACCCCTGTCGATGTGGTGCGACGGTCAGCCCCCCGCGGCGGTCAGGACGCTCTCAAGGCGGCGCGGCCCGACGCGCGACGCCCCGGCCGCGGCTCCGGCGAACGTGCGGATCGCTCCGCCGGTCTTGGTCTGCACCTCGCTCAGCGCCCCCTTCAGCCGCGCCTGGTGCTCCGGCGTGTCTTTCATCAGGACGACCATCCCGCCGCCCGAGCCGAATCCCGTGACCTTCGCCCCGAAAAAGCCGTTCTCCGGTCCGAGCCGACGGACCGCTCCGGCGATCAGGTCCGTCTCGACCGAGCCGATGCCGCAACGTTGGCTGTGGCTCCAGTGCGACGCAAACCACAACTCGCCCGCGTGGGCGAGGTCGGCCGGGTCGTGCGTCCGCCGGCACCGCGCCAGCGTGTTGGCGAATTCCGTGACGCGACGGTTCTCGTAGATAAAATGCTCCGCCCGCGAGCGGACCTTGTACACCGTGTCGGGGTCCACCGGCCCTGCGGCCGCCGACGGGTCCCCGAAGCGTTCGAGAAACACCCGCCCCGCCAGCCGCGTCGGCAGCCGGTTGCGGAAGCGGCGGACGAAGTCCGGCGGCGCGACGTTGGTCAGCACCGCTCCGTCCAGTTCCACCGCCTGCCCGTCGCGCCGGATCAGGTCGACGATCATCCGGTGCCCCATCGCCGCGGCCACGCTCGTTTCGATATAGCGCTGCGCCGCTACCGGCCGGCGCAACTGCGTGTCCAGCACGGCCACCGTCAGCCCCTCGGGGAGTTCCATCGGCGTCGGCGTCGGCGTCGGATGCGCCCGCACGAACAACAGCCCGCCCGCCTCCGCCAGCAGCGCCGACAGCGGCACGCGGACTCCGGGCGCGGCGCACCCGCCCGCCCGCGCCGCCGACCGGCACAGAAGCGCCTTGGCCGAGGCGTCGATGCCCAGCCCGATGAACTCCGCCGCGGCCTCCACCACCGCCGCGAGCAACGAGCCGGCCAGGTCGAACGGCGCGTCCGCCGGCCAGTCGGATTGAACCACGATTGACAGTCCGTCGCGCATCCGCGCCGCGCCCCCGGACTCCCACAGGTCGCGCAGCAACCGCAGCACCGCCCGCGTCGCCGGCGCGTCAAACAGCACGTCGCCCAGCGTCTCCTGTGCGGCCGCCGCCGGCGCGGTCGGCTCCAGGGCCGCGATCGGAACAGACCGCTCGACCCGCGTCTCGCCGCCCAGCCGGCACAGCGCCAGCCGCCGGTCGCGCCGTCCCGCCGCGGCGGCCGCCACCGCCACGTCCAGCGGCCCGAGGATCACCGAGCCCCCGCCGTCCTCGACCAGCCCCCCGATCACGTCCACCACGGCCGGCGCCCGGGTGACCACCACCACGTCGTGTCCGTTTCCCAATCCGCCGACGACGTCCGGCAGCCGGGCACAGAACCGTTCAACGTCCGTTCGGCAGACGCTCGTGCTCATTGAGTCTTGTGTCCCGCGCCAGAATCCAGTCCGCACCGCAGAACGTCAGCCGCAGACCTCGCGGAGGACGTCCTCTTCGACGAAGATGGGCGTCTTCGCGGCCACGCCGAGCGCGATGGCGTCCGACGGCCGTGAATCCACCTCGACGATACCGCCGTTGTGGCGGATCAGCAACTTGGCGAAGAAGGTGTGGTCCTTCAGGTCGTGAATCACGATCTTCTCCAACTCCGCCTCCAGCCGTTCGATGATGTCCGACAACAGGTCGTGCGTCATCGGCCGCGGCTGTCGCACCCCCTTCAGCCGCCGGTCGATCGCCGCCGCTTCCGTGTCCCCGATCACGATCGGGAACGCCCGCTCCCCCTCCCGCTCCTTCAGCACGATGATCTGCTGCTGCGTCTTGTCCTGGATGATGATCCGCGACAAGTCCACGCGCACTTCCATGGCGGTCGGCCCTCCGGACGGTCCGAGCGTATTCGTCCGCCGCAAGCGGTGTCAAGCCGGTCTTCCGGCCGCGGCCCGTCACGCTCTTGCGGCCCTTGCGGCAACACGTGCCTCCGGCCCGCGGCCGGTCAATCCAGGTCCGCCAGGTGCTGCCGCACAAGGTCGATCTGCCGCCGCAACTCGTCCGCCCGCTCCTGAGTCCGCGCGATCGTGTCCGGGGCGGCGCGCGAGCGAAACGCCTCGCTCGCCAGCCGGTCCGCCTCGCGCTGGTATGCTGCTTGCTTGTCCGCCAGCGCCCGCTCCAGCCGTTCCCGTTCCGCCGACAGGTTCGCCAGCCCCCCGACCGGTACGAACACCTGGGCCGCCTCGTGGACGTGCGTGATCGAGCCGGGCGGCTTTTCCGCCGACGGGTCGAACTCCAGCACGTCGCAGCCCGCCAGCGTCCGCACCAACTCCCCGTGCGTCGCCAGCAGCCCGCAGCACCGGGCGTTCCCGCGGACCACCGCCCGCGGCAGCGTCCGCAGGGCCGGCTGGCCCGACCGCAGCGCGTTCACCCGCGTCCGCGCGTCCCGGACCGCACGGACCACCGCCTTGAGAATCTCCACGTCCGCCTCGACCTCCGCGTCGCGCCGCTGCGGTTCCGGCGCGGGCCACGCAGCCGTCGCCAGCAACGGCTCGCCCGGCTCGATCCGCGTCAGCCCGCGGCGGGGCGCGGCCGCGTTCAGCCGCTCCCACAGCGCCTCGGTGATGAACGGCGTCACCGGATGCAGCAGCCGCAGCAGCCGGTCGAGGCACCAGACGAGCACCTGCCTCGCGGCGTCGGCGGAGCGGCCGGCCGCGCGCAACCGCGGCTTGCTCATCTCCACGTACCAGTCGCAGTAGTCGTTCCACATGAACTGGTAGAGCGCCTGAATGGCGTCGCTGAAGCGATAGTCGGCCAGCGCGGCCTCGGCGGACACCTGCGCCGCCGCCAGCCGCGAAAGTACCCAGCGGTCCTCCAGCGCCAGGTCGGCGTCCGCCAGCGGCCGCTGCGCGAACCCGTTGAGGTTGGGCAGCACGTAGCCCGTGGAGACCTGCCACAGTTTGTTGCAGAAGTTCCGCCCCTTCTCGAACCGCTCCGACGTATTGACCGTTCGGCTGTCGGGCAGTTTCATCGGCTTGACGGGAATGCGAATGTCCTGCGTCTCGGTGGCCAGGTCGGCCAGCGTGAAGCGCAGCGCGTCAGTCCCGTAGGCGTCGATGATGTCCAGCGGGTCGACGCCGTTGCCCAGCGACTTGGACATTCGCCGGCCCTGGCCGTCCTGGATCACCGCGTGGATGACCACGTCGCGGAACGGGACCTCGCCGACGTTGTACAACCCCGTCAGCACCATCCGCGCGACCCAGAGCGTGATGATCTCCCGCGCGGTGCTCAGCGTCGTCGTGGGGTAGAAGTAAGCGAGATCCGATCCGGCCGCGCCCGCGCCCGACACCCCCCCGCGCCCCCCCTTGTTAAGGGGGGGTTTGTGGGGGTCCGCTCCCGGCCACCCCAGCGTCGAATGCGGCCACAACGCGGACGAGAACCATGTGTCCAGCACATCGGGGTCCCGAACGTAGCGCGGATTCGCCTCTGTTTCGATATAACGTGCTATATCGTCGTACCCGTCCGGGAGGCAGAGATAATTGACGAGCCTGCCATCCTCCCGCCGCGGCTGCGCGACCACGGGCCGGTCTTGGATAAACCACTCGCCGCGCGTTTCGGGCTGTGTATCCCCCTCATTTATTGCGTCAGGATTCTCGTCTGCACCGGGCGCGCTCCACACCGGGACCCGGTGCCCCCACCAGAGTTGCCGGCTGATGCACCAGTCGCGCTTCTCGCTCAGCCAGTCGAGATACGTCTTCGCGTAACGCTCGGGGAAGAACCGCACGCGGCCCTCGCGCACCGCTTCGATGGCCATCTGCGCCAGGCCGGGAACCTTCGCGCGGGAGGAAAACCCGCTCCCGGACGGTCGCGGCTCAGTTAAAGCAGGTGGCGGTTCGGATAAAGCAGGTCGCGGCTCGGATTTGCCGCGATCGAGGTACGCGCGAAAGAACGGCGACTGCACCCGCGCCGCCTCCTCCGGCGTCAGGTCGCCCATCTTCACGAACCACTGGTCCGAAAGATACGGCTGGATCGGCACCTTGCTGCGGTCGCTGTGGCCCACGTCCGTCTCGTAGTCCTCGATCTTCTCGATCAGCCCGGCCGCCTCCAGATCGGCCACGATCTTTTTCCGCGCCTCATCCAGTTTCAGCCCCGCGTACGGACCGCCGTTTTCGTTCACGCGCCCGTCGGGCGTCATGATGTTGATCATGGGCAGGTCGTGCCGCAACGCGCACTGGTAGTCGTTCGGGTCATGCGCGGGCGTCACCTTCACGCAGCCCGTGCCGAACTCGCGCTTCACCAGCAGCCCGTCGGCGATGATCGGGATCTCGCGCCCCGTCAGCGGCAGCAGCACCTTGCGTCCGACCAGCGACGCGAACCGATCGTCTTCCGGGTGCACCGCCACGGCCGTGTCGCCGAGCATCGTCTCCGGCCGCGTCGTGGCGATGACCAGGTACCCAATGTCCCCGCCGCGCCCCGCCTGATCCGCGCCGCGACGGTCAAAGAGTGGGTTCGTTTTTTCCGAGCCGCGACCGTCAGGGAGCGGGTACCGCACGTACCAAAGGTGACCGCGCACCGTCTCGTGATACACCTCGTCGTCGGCCACGGCCGTCTGCAACTGCGTGTCCCAGTTCACCAGCCGCTTGCCGCGGTAGATCAGTCCGTCGCGGAACAGGTTGAAGAACGTCTGCCGCACGGCCCGCGCGCACAGGTCGTCCAGCGTGAATCGCGTCCGCCGCCAGTCGCAGGAGCAGCCCATCCGCTGCAACTGTTCGAGGATGCGCCCGCCGTACTGCTCCTTCCACTCCCAGATGCGGCGGACCAGTTCCTCGCGGCCCAGGTCGTGGCGGCTCTTCCGCTCGGTCCGCAGGATTTCCTTCTCCACCACCGCCTGCGTGGCGATGCCCGCGTGGTCGGTCCCCGGGATCCACAGCGTGTTGAACCCGGCCATGCGATGCTGCCGAACCAGGATGTCCTGGAGCGTGTTGTTCAGCGCGTGCCCCAGGTGCAGCGCGCCGGTAACGTTCGGCGGCGGGATGACCATCACGAATCGCCGCTCCGGCGGCCGCTCGTCCGGATCGGCGCAGAACGCCCCGGCGTCCAGCCAGCGCTGCTGGATGCGGGCCTCGTGCTCGGCGGGGCTGTAGGACTTCGATGGCGCGTCGCTCATGTCCGCGCTGTTATAACGCAACGGATGCCCTAGCGCCAGCGCCGGCGTCTGCAAGGCGCCCGTTTACGAGCCGCCGGCTTAATGCCGGCGGAAAAACGCGCCTGACCGCTGGCGAGGAGCAGGCGCGCTGCGGCACAATTGCGGATCGCGCCGCGCGCCTTGTGAACATCAGCGGCGGGGATAAACCCCGCCGCTCGTCTACGAGCCGCCGGGTTTATCCCGGCGGATCATTGCTCGTCTACGAACCGCCGGGTTCACTCCGGCGGATCATTGCTCGTCTACGAACCGCCGGGTTCACTCCGGCGGATCAATGCTCGTCTACGAGCCGCCGGGTTCACCCCGGCGGATCATTGCTCGTCTACGAACCGCCGGGTTCACCCCGGCGGATCATTGCTCGTCTACGAGCCGCCGGGTTCACTCCGGCGGATCAATGCTCGTCTACGAGCCGCCGGGTTCACCCCGGCGGATCATTGCTCGTCTACGAGCCGCCGGGTTCACCCCGGCGGATCATTGCTCGTCTACGAGCCGCCGGGTTCACTCCGGCGGATCAATGCTCGTCTACGAGCCGCCGGGTTCACCCCGGCGGATCATTGCTCGGGCCCGCCGGGCGGCTGCTTTGCCACCTCCAGCCCGCATTCCGGACACCGGCCGGAGACGTTCCCCGTCAGGTCATACCCGCAGCCGAGGCACAGGACGCCGCGCACATCGAACGGCGGCCGGTGCGCGTACCGCCGCCAGACGACCCGCGTATTGGCCCACCGGTCGCCGAGGCGATGTCCTTTGCCAAGGCGAAAGGCGAGCAGGAGGGCCATAAAGGGGATGATCAGGATCAGGTTCCGCTTCAGACTCGCTCCGAATCCGATCGGCTCGAAGGACGTGCGGTCGAGGACCTGGAGGTCTGCCAGCCACTTGCCGGGCGAAATGCCCGAGAACCCGTCCTTCAGAAAGAATACCAACGGGAAAATGATCCAGTTTACAACAATTAGGAACGCCTCAACGCCGGCGCTGGAGGGGGTACCGGTGAGCGAATTCATCGCATTCGTCAAGAGCATGTCTACAACCATGCCCAGGCCGACGGCGATGAGAAGCCAGTCCATGACGAATGCCCCCTGCCGCCGATTGAGGAACCGCGCCCAGCATTTTCGGCAGACGGACAGGTCGTAGAGCGTCTTGGGCCTGCGGGATGTGAACGGCCGTTCGCAGATCGGACAGGCCGGATCGGTCGTGGGTGCGGAGGCGTTGACCATGTGCGATGCGTCGATTCTACGGTCCGCCCGCGGTCGGAACAATCGTTACTGAGAAACGCACTTTTTGTCCACGTCATGTGCGTCTGGTACGCGTAACGCGGATTCCGAGGGTTGGTCTCCCCCGGCATCCCGCTTTCGCGGGAGTGACAGCGTGTGCCGGCGGGAGTGACAGTGTGTGCCAATGGGAGTGATGGCGAGCGGCCGGCGGTGACGGTGCGCCCGCGCGGAACCGATGGCGCGCGAGCACTGCAACCCTGGCTCGGAGCGCCATTTCGCCGCCCGCCTCGGCGGGCGCTTTTCTTCATCGGTGCGAACGGCGTTTCAGGGCCGCAGGCCGATCGAATCGCCCAGCCCGGTGAAGCGCTTCGAACCCAGCGCCAGGTTCGGCGCGCCCTCCGGCCAGGCGCTGATCGAGATGCCCACGTCGTCGGTCGGGCGGTCGATGTCCAGTTGGATGGCCGTGTACCACCGCGGCCAGCGGCGGATGAGCGTCAGTTGCGTGGTGAAGTTGCGGTCGAACTCGATGTCGTAATACTCTCGGAAAGCGAAGGTGTGCTTTTCGTTCAGTTTGTAGTTCGCCCCGAAGCCGATCAGGTTGTTGTCCGTGTCGTGGATGTAGCGCCAGCCGAAGAACCACGCCAGCCGCGGATCGCGCTCGATGTTCAGCGACAGCGCGCTGGTCCCCGCGTTGCCCCGGTTCAGGTCGTACACGCCGTCGTAGGCCACCACCGTGGTGTCGCTGATCCGATAGGTCAACTGCGTCGACAAAAAGTTTGAACTGATGCTGTCCTCCGGCCGCGCGAAGATGTAGTTCCCGTGCGTCCGGTCGCCCGGCCGCTTGTTGCTGAAGAACCCCGCCTCCACGTCCCAGACGATCCAGTCGACCGTCCGCCAGCGCCCCGGACCGCCGCGCTTCGTCTGCCAGCGCTGGCGCAGCCCCAGCGTCACGCCCGAGAAGTCGTCGATCGTTTCCACGTCCTGGTCGAACGGCGTGACCGGCGCGCTGTCCAGCGACGAACCCGCCAGCCACAGCCCCACGTCCGGCTTGATGACGTGCCGTACCCGGTGCACATCCAGCAGGTCGGACTCCACCTCGTCATACGTCCGCTGCCCGTACAGGTTGCCGCGCAGACCCGCGCTGCCGAACAGCCGTCCCTCTCCGCTGCCGCGCGGCGTGTCATCCCACGCGCCGGCCCGTCCGGCCAGGTACGGCGTCAGTTTGATCGGCCCCAGTTCCGGCACGGGAAAGGCGAACTCGCTCCGCGTGTCGCCGCGCGCCACCACGTCGGTCCGCCCCGTGTTGTCGTAGCGCACGTCCGCGCTGTCGAAGACGCGCCGGTCGTCCGGCCGGTAGCGCACCGCCCCCACGCGCGACTCGTGGTAGTACGTCGCCCAGTCCGTCAGCGGCTGGCCGATCAGCGAGAACATCGCGTCCGGCAAATGCTCCGTCTGCGACAGGAAGTCCATCATCCGCCAGTTGAACAGCGTCGAGAACTGCCAGTTGGCCCGCCGCTTCAGCAGGTAAAGGACCGTCTCCTGGTCCTTGGCGTTCTCCCATTCGTTCCGTTCGTACTGCTCGAGGTAGTTGTCATCGCTGATGTACGACGCCTCCAGCACGAGTTGCCAGTCCTCGGGCAGGTAATGCCGGTGCCGCCACAGTGCCCGGCCGCGGTTCTCGTGGTCCGGCTCACCGCCGCGGATCGGCCCCAGCCGGTCCGACCCCTGGTCGTTGATGTAGTACGACCGCAGCAGGCCGTAATAATTCTCGCGGACGTAATCCAGGTCGATCCCCACGCCCGGCCCGCGCTTCGTATACTCGTCGAGCCGCAGCGTCGCATCGGTGCCGGGCGGCGCCTCCAGCCCCAGCAGATTGAACAGATACCAGCGCGTTTCGAACACCGCCCCCAGCCGGTTCTGGTAGCCCACCTTCGCCCCGCGCAGGGCCATCGTGTCCTGCGAGAAATCTCCCTGCGCGAACGGCCAGTAGAGCACCGGCACGCCCTCCAATTCCAGCGTCGTGTGGGCCGCGCGATAGGTCCCGGCCTGAATGCCGATGATCTCGCCCCGCTCGTTTCGCGGCGTGTTGTCCGTCAGCCAGGCCGTGCCCGCTCCCAGCGCCACGTGCGGCGTGGCGAACTCGCTCGTCGACAGTTTCGCCCGTCGGGCCATGTATTCGCTCGCCGACAATTGGCGCACCCGCTCGGCCCGGACGTAAACCGGCACGTCTCGGCCGGGCGCAACCGCGCTCATCACCACGTCCAGCAGCAGCGCCCGGTCCGCCTCGAAGTCGTAATACAGTTGCGTCGCCCGGATCATCCGCGTGCCGCGCTTCAGCACGACGTCCCCCTCCAGGTACGCCCCCGTCACCAGGTCGCGCGCCCGCTGGCGGTCCGTCCGCGCCTCGCCCTCCAGCGGCGGCTCCTCCGCGGCCGTTTGCGGTGCCCGCGCGTCGCGCCGCGGCTCGGCCGGCTCCCGCCGGCCCTCGCGCCCCGTCCCGACCTCCGGCAGCGCCGCCTCCACCCCCGCCTGGGACAGGTAGAGCACCGCGGCATCCGCCTGGAGTTCCAGGGCCTCGCCGCTGACGCCCTCGCTCTGCGAGATCCGCACGTCTCCGATGGCCACGACGACCCGCTGGTCGGCAACGATCTGGCTGCTCAGGTCGCGCCCGCTGTAGTCGATCCGCCGCGGCGGCCGCGGCGGCCGCATGGCCGCCAGACGCTCGGCCGACGCCGTCCGCAGGCGGACCGCCGACTCTTCCTGCGGCGCGGTGGTCGTCGGCTCGGCGGGCACTGCAGAGATGGATTCGCGTACGGCCGCGGCCCGCTGGTAGAGCGATCCGCCCTCGTCCGACTGCCGCGCGTGCGACGCCACGTTCAGGCGCACCGGTCCGAACGAAGCAACCGTCACCAGCAGCGCAGGCCCCGTCTCAATGGTTCCGCCCGGGTGTCGTACCTCGGCGTCCTGCCAGAGAAACACTTCCATTTCGTAATAGAGCCGCCCCTCCCACCTGCTCTCCGTCAGCCACACCACCCCGTCGCGCGACCGCAGAACGTGCTCGCCCACGCGAAGTGAAAAATCGCCGTACGCGCAGATCGCCTGAACTTCGTCGCGCGGCCGCCACAGATACGCGTACGTCGCTGAAACAACGACCTCTTCACCGCTGATCCCCGGCGGCGTGAGCGGTTTTTCCTCGGCGAGGTAATCGGAAGTGAGGGGAGGAAGTTCGGCCCGGACCCGGCCGTCCGGCCGCCACGCGACGGTCGCCAGCGCGACGACCCACAGGATCCCTTGCCGTACCGTCACGCGTGATTCAAAGAGTCCGTGTCGCGGCGGCTGCGCGGGCACCGCGCGGAACCCGCGCACCAGCCGAATCGGGCGCGATTATAGGAAGTGCTTGTACCCCGTCAATTCAAACCGCACAATGTCACGCAGACGCGCGGATTATGCCTGCCGCATCCGCTCGTTGCGCGGCGCGACCGCCTGGACCGGAGCGGCCGATGGATCACCGTCGGTGCCCGGCCCCGCGGCTCCCGGTCGCCCAACGGGAAACGCTTGGTACGCCGGCCGGGCCAAACCGCCCGGCTCGCTCAAGCAGGAACGCCCTTGATGTCGAATAACAATTTGTCAGGTAAGCGCTTAGCGCCTGAGGACCCGGGCATGAAGGAGGTCGGAATCGGGCAGGCAGCAGCGACCGCGCCGATGCTGCGCGTATCGGTGCTGGCTCTCCTTCTGACCGGTGTCGGGTGCACGCAGTTCCCGGAGCCGGCCCGCCGCTCGATCATAGAGGGCACCCGCGCGTACGAGGGACGGCAATACGCTGCCGCCGCCGTCACGCTCGACGCCGTCATCCGCGACCACCCCACCGCACCCGAGTCGGCCGAGGCCTTTTACGTCCTGGCCCTCTGCCGAATCCGCCAGGGCCGGCTGGCCGACGCCCGCTCAGACCTCGACCGCTGCCTGGACCTGTCGGTTCGTCCCGATCTCACGGCCCGCGCCTGGGCCACGCGCGGCGCGGTTGAATACGACGCCGGGGCCTGGGACCGTGCCGCGGAAATGTATGAAAAAGCACTGCGGGACCTGCCGGAGCGGCCGCCGACCGACTTGGTCCGCTATCGCTGTGGAACCGCTCTTCAGCGCCTCGGGCGCTGGGACGACGCCCGCGGCATGTACGCCGCGTTGCTGCACCACTACCCCGACAGCCCACACGCCGCCGATGCCCGCCGCCGCTTTTCCTGGAATCGGTCCTACTTCGCCATACAGTGCGGCGCCTTCGCCAGCGAGTCCCAGGCGGATGCGCTCCTGGGGAAGATTCGATCCGTCCTGCCCGATACGCGAAGGGAGTCAGAGGCCCGGTTCGACCGGCCGATGTTTCTCGTTTACGCCGGCAGATACCCGACCTACGCCGAGGCCGAACGCGGCCTCCCGCAGGTCCGGAAGCACGTTCCCGGCGCATTTATCGTCCCTTGAAGTAACCTCAGGTCCGCATGGTTCTATCCGATAAGTCCCGGCGAGAGGTGGTCACGGATGACGCACGACCTGCATTCTGAACTATTACGCCCGCCCGCCGGCACGGTGCGGCGTGTCGGGAATCGCCGCGGGTATATTCTTCTGGCGCTGGCCCTGGTGGCCGTCGGTTGCGCGCGTTCCGGCCACCACATTCCTGACGCCTCGCCCGCGGAGCCGCCCGACCTCTTTCAGCCCTTCCCCCAGGCGACCGCTCTGCCTCAGGCGCTGGCGGAGCGTCCGCCCTATCGTCTGAACGTCTCTGACGTGCTCGAGATCATTTACCAGGTGAAGGCCGAACCGACCGCCAAGGGCTACCGGCTCAAGATCGAGGACGTGATCCAGATTACGTTCCCCTACCAGACCAGACTCGGACAGGAACTCGTCGTCCAGAGTGACGGCCGGGTCAACTGCCTGCTCGTCGGTCCGCAGCAGGCGATGACGCTGACCACCACCGAGTTGGAACAGAACCTGCGCGTCGCATACGCGAAGTACATTCGTCATCCCGAACTGACCGTCACCGCCAAATCGGCCAACAAGAAGATCGAGGAACTCAAGAAGGCCATCACCACCGCCCCCCGCGGTCAGTCGCGTCTCATTCCCATCAAGCCGGACGGCACGATCGACCTGCCCTACATCGGCGAGGTCCTCGCCTACGGCAAGACCGTCAAGGACCTGCGGGCCGAGTTGAATCAACGCTACGTTGAGGCCGAACTCGAGGAAGTCGAGGTTACCGTCCAGACCCTCGAGTTCGCCCCGCGCCGCATCTACGTCTTCGGCGAGGTCTTCGCGCCCGGCATGCTCCAGATGAGCGGCCCGATCTCCGTCGTGCAGGCCATCGCCTCCTGCGGCGGGTACAACCATCGCGCCGACACAACCAACGTCCTCGTCGTCCGGCGCAAGTACCTGCCGATCCCCCAGGCGCTGATCGTCGACGTCAATGAACTGATGACCGGCCGCAAGCCCGGCCCCGACGGGCTGGTGCCCCACGGCGAGCAGTTCCGCTTCGACCCCTGGCTCCAGGACGAGGACGTGGTCTGGGTGCCGCCGTCCGGCCTCGCACAGGTCACCGACTGGATCGATCTCGTCTTCGCCCGCGGCGTGCGGCAGATCCTGCCGGTCTCCGGAATCGTGGGCATGAACTTCGGCTACAACATTTACAACGCGCCGTCCTCCTTCCGTTCCAAGACGACGGGGCCGCCGCGGATCAATACCCAGATCGGGCCGTGACGGCCTGATTCCCCGGTCGCCCGCGGCGGCCGGCCGGATCAACGATGGCAGAGAACTTCGCGGCCAAGACGCTCCGAGAACTGACCCGCATCCTCTTCGTCCGCTTCTGGATGATGCTGTTCGTCGTGGCCGGCTGCGCGGTGCCCACGTACATCCTCTGCGTGCGGGCCACGCCCATTTACCGCAGTACGGTCACGCTCATCTTCAAGCAGCCCGTGGGCAAGAGCCCGGTCTTTCAGGAGTCGCCGGAGCGCCCGCTCGAGGTCTTCGTCAAGGCCCAGCAGCAGATCGTGATGAGCGACCTCGTTCTGGCACGCACCGCGGTGCTGGCCGAGGATGCGGCGCTCCGCGGCAAATGGTACGCGCTGCGGCAGCGGATGGAGGAAGCGCGCAGCCGCACGGCCCGTCCGCCCGCCGAGCCCCCACCCGACGACCTCGTGATGATCAATGGCGAGATCGACGCCTTCCTCGACGCCCCCGAGATCGCCCCGCGCGTCGCCGAGGTGATGGCCCGCCGCCAGAAGGACCTGCTCGACCTCCGCGACGACGTCCGCTTCCGGACGCCCGGCGGAGAGCAGGTCGCCATGACCGAGTCGTTCCAACTCTCCGTCGATCGTCCCGCGCCCCGCGACCGGGCCGACAGCCATTTGAACGCCATGTACGCCGCCGACATCCTCGCCGACATGTACATGGTCCGCTTCCGCCAGTTCCAGGAGGAACTCAGCGGCGCCGCCGGCAACTTCATGGACCGCGTCGTCCGCGAGCACGAGAAGGTCGTCCAGCGCGCCCAGCAGCGGCTCGACGCATTCATCGCCGCCGAACTCGACGCGCCGGGCGACATCGCCATCCTCGAACAACTCCTCAAGAGCGGCACCGAGCACGGCTTCCAGATCATCGCCACCCGCGCGCGGGAGGCCACGCTGCGGCTTACCGACGAACTGGCCCGCGCCCGCTCGATCCACGACCTGCTGCGCAAGCAGATTCCCGCTCCGGCCTTCCAGCCCGACGGCGTCGGCAAACTCCCCGAGGCCGACGTCCGACGCGCCATCGCCGTCATCCCGCCCGAGGTGCTCGAGACCAACGCCATCGTGCTGCGCCTGTCCGAGCACCTCATCCGCCTGCGGTCCCGCGAGGCCAACCTCCTCGCCCAGTACACCGAGGCCAACCGCGCCGTCCTGGACATCCGGGACGAACTCGACCGCGGCCAGCGGCAGATGCTCGCCGAACTCGTCGCCCATGCCCGTTCGTTGGAGATCACCGCCGCCTCGCTTCAGAAACGGCTCGAGGAAAACGAGCAGAACCTCAAGACCGTCGAGGCCCGCCTCGACCGCATCAACCGCAAACTGACCGAGTACCAGCGGCTCAAGAACGACGTGACCGTCGCCCTCAAGCAGCACCAGGACCTTCAGGAGGAGCAGGTCGCCGCCTTCGCCGGCGACGAACGCGCCCGCGCCGCCATCACCATCAGCAAACTCGACAGCGCCTCGCGCCCCGACCCCGAAAAGCCCACCCAGCCCCTGCTCTGGATCTACACCCTGATCGCCGCCGGCGTCGGAGTCCTGCTCGCCACGGCCTACGCCTTCCTCGCCGATCACTTCGACCATACCCTGCGCACCACCGAGGAGGCCGAGCGATACCTGGGCGTCCCGGTCGTCGGATCGGTCGCGCGGCGGGGGCGGACCCTTCTGACGGCGGTCTAGCGTCGCCGGTCTTGGCCGAGGCCGGACCGGTTCCCTCGCGCTGAAAGCGTTGTGTCGCCGCGAGCCAAAAGGGGAGCGTAAACCGGCCGCGGGGGCAACTCCGCTGCCTCTTCGTCGACGGCTGATCAGGCACTCTTTTCAGCGTCTCCGGCGGTCGATACTATGCGCGACGGCAGAGGACCGACCCGGTGACCGACATTCCTCGAGATCCCGAGCGCCGGCCACCCGCGTCATCCGGACGCGACGAGTCCGAACCGGAACCGCTCTACGGCGGAACCGAAGGTGCGGAGCCGATCGCCGACGACGAGGTCCTTCCCCTCGAGGCCGATCTGCACCTGGACGAGGCCGATCTCGCCGCCTGGCCCCCCGTCGGAGCGGACGCCGGATCCGCCGACGTCGAACCGGAGCCGGAACTGGACCAGACCGAAACCGTCCCCAGCGCCGGTGCCCCGGCGCAGCGGCCCGCCGGCCGGCGTCTGCGGCCGCAGGCGGCGCCCGAACTCCATCAACTCTGGGGCAGCGTCTTTTTCGCCGTCGAGCGGCCGCCGCCGAAACTCGTCGTCGTCACCAGCGCCCTGCGCCGCGAAGGCGTCACCCAGATTGCCACGGCCCTGGCCATGTCCGGGTCCGCCGCCCATGCCGACCTGCGCATCGCCCTGCTCGATTGCAATCTGCGGCACCCGCGGGTCGCCGAATTGCTCGGCCTGCCCGAGTCGCCCGGTCTCTGCGACATCCTGACCGGCCGGGCCTCGCTCGATTCCTGCCTCATCGAACTGACGCTCGAAAACTCCGGGCGCTCTTTGTACGCCGTCGTCGCCGGCTCGCCCGACGACCAGCCGCTGGGTTTGTTGCGCAGCCGCCAGTTCAAGGGGCTTCTCGCGACCCTCGGCGACCGCTTCGATCACGTCGTCATCGACGCCCCCGCGGCCAACCTCTACCCCGATCCCCAGGTCATCGGCGCGCTCGTCGACGGCGCCCTGCTCGTCGTCCGCGCCGGGCAGACCCGCCGCGAGACCGTCGGCGAAGCGAAGAAACGTCTCGACCTCGCGCAGGTCAAACTGCTCGGCGTCGTCCTCAACCAGCGCACCTATCCCATCCCCGGCTTCATCTACCGCAACCTCTGATCGCGAACGAAATCCGCTGCCCTGCGTGCGCGGTCTGTCGGTGCCGAAGGGAGCAACCGGACGCGACGCGTCCCCGCCCGGTCCGGCGCTTTTTTCCGGGCTGGCCGCCCCCTCCCTGCGGCAGGGCCCGATAGTCCGCGGGCGGCTCGCTCCCGCCGGGTTTCTATATCGACCCCGGCCGCCATCCGACCGATGCTTCCAAGCGGAGCGCCGAATCCGCAGCCATGGTGCTTGAGGGCGGTCCGTCACGCCCGACGATCGGGACCAGATTGTCCGTAGACCCCCGGCGACGGGCGGGCGGCCTGCGCCGGTGCGCGTGCCAATAACGCCCCCCTGGGCCACGGGAGTCATCCGCGTGCTGGCCGTCCAACAGAGGAACCCCGTTTCGGTCGCCCTGTTCCTGCTGCTGGCGCTGATCATCGCCGGCGCGGTCGCCCTCGTCCCGGCGCCCCACTTGTACGTCTATTGGCTCGCCGTCGGGGGCGCGGCGCTGCTGGCCCTCTACGTCGTCAAGGGCAGTCTGCTCACCGCCGTCCTCGTGTGGATCTTCACGCTCATCTGCCTGCACGAGGAGTTCTGGCGCATGCCCGTCCCCTTTTTCTTCGCCGTCACCGTCCCGCGCCTGCTCATCGTCGTCCTCGTCCTGCTCTTTGTCCTGATGCTCGCGCTGGGACGTCTGCGTCTCAACATCGGCTGGCCCATCAGCGGCGCGATGGTCGCCCTCGCCGTCTACTTTACCGCCTCCGCGATCATCTCCGGGTTCGAGACCCGCTCACCGGTCACCGTGCACTATCGGCTCATCGGCGGGTACCTGTTCCCTTTCACCGTCTTCGTGCTGCTCCTGCACGCCGTCCGCCACGAGCGGCACCTCCGCCAGATTGCGGTTTTCTTCTTCGTCATCAGCGCCTACCTCACCTTCACCGGCTGGATGGAGTATTTCCGCTTCTGGCCGCTGGTCTGGCCCCGCTTCATCGCCGACCCCAGCGTGGGCATCCACTGGACCCGCGTCCGAGGTCCCTTCGTGATGTCCGCCGCGATGGGCCTGGCCCTCGTCTATTGCTACTTCAACAACCTCGTCCTGGCGCGCCAACTTCGCGGCGCGGGGCGCTGGATCATCTACGCCCTCAACCTGCTCGTGCTGCCCGTGCTCTTCTGGACCAAGACCCGCTCGGTCTGGGTGGCGTTCCTGCTCTGTTGCGCCGTCTGGTTCGCCTATTCCCGCCGCCGCACCAGCCGCGCGGTCTGGGTCTCCTTCCTCATAACCCTGAGCGTCCTCGTCGGGATCTTCAACCTGGAGAACTTCCTCAGCGATCGCCGCGAGGTCGGCGGCTTCACCGACCTCGAGCCCGTCTATCTCCGCCTCGGGCTCGCGCTCATCAGCAAGAACATGTTTCTCGACCGGCCGCTCTTCGGCGTCGGCTTCGGCCACTTCCGCGACTTTGCGCCCCAGTACGCCCATGATCCCTCCAGCCCTTATTATGCATTTGCCACCACCGCCCTCGAGCACAACAATCTGCTGAGCATCCTCGCGGAGACGGGGTTGGTCGGCGTCGTGCTCTACCTGGCCCTGATCGTCATGATCCTGCGCCTCAGCGTCCGCCTGTTCCGCAAGATCCCTCAGACCGCGCCCGGATTCATCAACCGCGACCTGATCGTCCTGTACTGGATTCTGGTCCTGGCCTACCTGATCGACGGCACGCTCCGCGAGACCAGCGACAACCCCTTCGCCAACTCGCTCTTCTTCGGCCTCAGCGCCGTCGTCGTCGCCCTCGACACGCTGCTCGGTCGCGCGCCGCTGGAGCGCTTCGCCGTCCCCGCCGGCCGCCCGCCCGCGCCGACCCTGCCCGTTCCGACCGCCCCCCACGGTCCGCCGCCTCGAACGTCGCGGCCCGTCCCGCCGACGCGCTCCGGTTCGTCGACGCCCCGCCCCCCGTCGCCTCGGCCGGTCCGGGCCGCCGACCGGGTCCGCGACATGTCGGCGTCCAGACCCTCCCCGCCGTCCGGGAAAGGCGGCCGCCAATGATCGGACGAACTGCGCCGAAGCACGTCACCGTCCCTCAGGGCGACACCCCGGACCACGACGCGTTTCCACCCGCCCGAGGCGGCCGCGACGGACCCGGGAAGCCCTCGCTTGCCCCTCAGAACGGGCCGGCCAATCTCGAATCGCTCCCGCACCCGGATCCGGCATTCCGTTCCGATGCGGGACGCCCCGGCGGCTGGTTCCTCAGTTCGCCCTCCACCGCCGCCATGGGGCTTTATGTTCCCGCCACCATCGTCATCCGGCTCATCAACCTCGTCCGCGTCATCATGTTCACCTGGTTCATGACCACCCAGCAGTTCGGGCTGCTCAACATGCTGCTGCTGGTCATCAACGTCCTGACTCCCGTGTGCAGTCTCGGACTCAACGAGGCCGTTACCCGCTATGTCCCCCAGCAGGAATCCCGCGGCACCGTGACCGGCTTCCTGCGCCGGTCGCTCCTCCTGGTCGCGCTGACCACCGTCGCCGCCATGACCGTCCTGATCGTGGTCGCGCCCTACACCGGCGTGCGCTTCTACGGGCAGTTGGTCTACGACCAGGCGATCCGCGAAATCGTCCAGACCCAGTTCAGTGAACTGACCCGACTCTCCGCACTCGTCATCGGTCTGCTGGGCTTTTACTTTTTCGTCCTGGCCATCCTCAAGGGCCTGCGGATGTTCCGGGCCCTGGTCCTCATCGAGTTCCTCCACAGCACGGCCTTCCTCCTCCTCGCCCTCGCCGCGTGCGTCGCCGAACGACAGTCGGCCAAGTCCATGACCGTCTGCTACGGCCTTTCGCTCCTGGCCGCCCTGACGCTGTGCGGCTTCGGCCTCCAGCGGGCCGTGTCGCGGTGGAGCGGACAGGATCGCCCCTGCGACGCGCCGGACCTCTACCGTCGCATGCTCTCCTTCAGCCGCTGGGCCATGATCTCGGGATTCACCTGGCAACTGCTCCAGTACTATCCCGCCTGGTATCTCAACAAGGTCATGGGCAACGATGCCGTCGCCGTATTCAGCGCCGTCCGGCAGGTGGGCCAGTTCATCCTCCTCGGCGCGGTCACGCTGGTGACGGTCGTCATGACGGCGGTCACCAAGACCTGGGAGACGCACGGGGTGGACGCGGCCGATCGACAACTCTCCCTCGCCTTTCGCGGCGCGGGGACGATCATGTTCTTCGGTTGCGCGGTTTTGGCGCTCGGTCGAAACGTCGTCATCCAGATGTTCAACCCCAGTTATGCCCCCGGCGCGGACATCCTTCCCCTTCAGTTGCTTTTCTTCCTCGTCAGCGGGAACTTCGCCTTCATCGCCCTTCATTTCAATCTCATCGAGAAGCCCCGCATGTTGTTTCTGCCCTACGCCGTCGGCGTCGCCGCCAACATCCTCGTCGCCTACTGGCTCGTCCGCCGGCCCGACATCCTCGCCGCCCTGCCCGGCTGGCAGACTGTTTCCGCCGCGGCCTCCGCCGTCCTCTGCACCGGCCTGTCCGATCCGCTCGGGCTCGGCGCGGCGGCCTGGGCCGGCGCGACGGCCATCCTCGCCTCGCTCGTCGCCTGCCTCGTTCTGCTCCGCGCCGAACGCCGCCCCATCGACCGCGGCAGCGCCGTCGTGCTCGCCGCCGCGCTGCTGCTCGGCCTCAACGACCTGATCCTCATCCTCGGGGCGGCCGTCTTTGCCTTCTTCGTCTGGCGGACCGAACTCGTCTTCTCCCGCGCGGAACGGCGGAACCTCGTCGGCTACGCCTTCGCCGCGGCCGGGACGCTCGTCAACGGCTCCCCCGGCGCGCACCACCATGCCGCGGACTGATCCTCGCACCGGAAGGACTCCACCCGACGCCGTCCGTCCGAGACGCGGAAGGGCGAAGTCCTCGGATCCCGCACCCGCCGGACTCCCCACCCTCGCCGTCGTCCTCTGCACGCGCGACCGCGAGCCGGCCCTGCATCGCACCCTCGATGCCCTCTGGCGGCAGACCCGCCCGCCCGATGAACTGATCGTCATCGACGACGGCCGCCTCTCCGACGCCGCCCGCGCTGAGTTCGCCGCTCACGCTTCCCGCCGAAAAATCCGCTGGATTTATCACCGCAAGTCCCCGCCCGGCCTCACGGCCTCGCGCAACACGGCCGCGCGGCTGGCCCGTTCCGACGTCCTGCTCTACCTCGACGACGACGTGAGTTGCGACGCCGCCGTGGTCGCCGAAACCGTCGCCGCGTTTCGAGACCCCGACATCGCCGGCCTGGCCCCCGCCGTCCTCGAACCCACCTGGTCGCAGCCCGCCGCCCGCATCGTGCTGGCTGGGTACCGGCTCGCGGGCTGGTGGTCGATCCGCCCACGGCCCGGCCGTCCGCCGCGGACGGTTCCCCGACGCTCCGGACGGCTAGGACAGGGCTGGGACGATCGCCCGCCGCTGCGCCCCGCCCGCTGGCTTTCGGGCGCGGCGATGGCACTCCGCCGAGACGTCGTCCTGTCCAACCCGTTCGACGAGCGCCTAGCCGAGTATGCCCTCGGTGAGGACCGTGAAATCTCCTACCGTCTCGCCCCCCGCCGCCTCCTCGTCGCCGCGCCGCATATTCACGTCGTCCACCGCCGCGACGCCCCCGGCCGTCCCGACGAGCGCCGCTTCGGATTCATGACCTCGTTCAACTACCTCTACATTCTCCGCAAGACCTGCCGCCTCGGCCCCGGCGATGCGCTGGTGCTTTTGTGGACCTTTCTCTGCCTGACGGGTTTTTTCTTCGGTGCGGCCGTTGCATTTCGTTCCCGCAGGCACCTCGATTCCCTCCTCGGACTGCTCGACGGCCTCTGCACCGTCTGGCTCGCCCGCGGCATGATGCCGAGATTTGCAGAAACGGAAAGACGGCGCGAGCCGGGCGGAGCGCTGCGGCCCGCCGTCGCGCCTCCGAATTCCGTCCGAGTTCTTTTCGTCACCAACCGCCTCGAGCACGGCGGCGCGGAATGGGTGCTGCTCTCGCTCGTGCGGCAATTGCCCCGGTTCGGCGTTCGTCCCGCCGTCCTCTGCCTGAAGGACGCCGGCCCCCTGTCCGGTGAGTGCCGCGCCCGGGGCGCGCCGGTCTTCGAGGGCCTGCTGCGCTACAAAACCGACGCGGCCGCCATCCCGCGCATCGCCGAACTCCTGCGCCGCGAGTCGATCGACGTCGTCGTGCCCGTCGGAAGCGGCGGCGACCGCATGTTCTGGTCCACGCTCGCCGCGCGCTGGACGGGCCGCCGCGTCATCGTCTGGTCGCACTGGTTCCCCACGCCCGCCCAGCCGCGATTCGAACGCCCCAATCGCCTGCTCTACCGCTGGGTCGATCGTTTCGTCGCGCTGGGCCGCGCTCACCGGGACGCCCTGGCCCGCGTCGAGTTCGTGCCGGCCGGCCGCATCCGCGTCGTGCCCAACGGCGTCGAACCGCCCCGCTTCGACCTCCAGGGCCGGCGGAACGACGCCCGGGCGCTGCTCGGACTGAAGCCGCGGCAGGTCGGCATCGCCCTCGTCGGAAACCTCCGGGCGGAAAAGCGACACGACGTCTTCGTCGCCGCCGTCGCCCGGCTCGCCCCCGATTTTCCCCAGGCCCGCTTTTTCATCATCGGCGACGGGCCGCATCGCGCCGCCGTCGAGTCGGTCCTCCGACGGGTCGCCCTGCCGGAGACCGTCCTCCGCTTTCTCGGCGCGCGCGACGACGTGCCGCTCCTGCTGGCGGGTCTCGACGTGGTCTGTCTGTGCAGCGAGGTCGAGTGCCTCAGTATCACGATGCTCGAGGCCGCTGCCGCCGGATGTGCCTTCGCCGGGCCGCTGGTCGGTTCGATGAACGAGTTTCTTGAGGACGGCGTGACGGGGCTGGCCACCCGCCCGGCCGATGTCGATTCGCTTGCCGCGGCGCTCGGACGGCTGATCGCGGACGCTCCGCTCCGCCGCCGCCTCGCCGCAGAGGCCCGCGACCGCGTGCTCGCATCGTTCACCGTCGATCGCGCCGCGCGGGAATTCTCTGCCGTTCTACACGCCGCCGCCGCCCGCCGTCGCCCCGCGCGGGTCAATGCACCGTCATCGTGACCTGCGCTTCCACCCGGCTGAGGTGCTGCATCAGTTCCATCAGCGTCAACTGCCGGTCCAGTTCCCGCAGCCGCTCGTCCATCTCCGGCGAAGCATGCGTCATCAGGTCCGCGATCACGTGCCGAAGTTGTTCCGCCCGACGTCCACGCAGCGGCGCGGCCCGGCCCCGCAGGTCGGCCATCGCCGCGCGGTATTCCTCCATCGTCATCCGGCCGTCCCCCTCTCAGCCGGCAGAGCACGTGTGCTCGCTGCTCCGCCGGATTATCGGATTGGCAAAGACTCGCTTCGCCCCGCCGTGGATGTACGGCGTCCCCCTAACATCCAATTCGAATGTCCCGCGGTCAAACGCCCCGCCGTTTTTTTTGCACTGAACGCGAGCCGATGGGCGGCTGCGCCGCTATCCCGCGGCGGCCCCACCCGCGCGGGTCGTCCCCCGGAAACCAGCCCGCTCCCATACCCGCCCCCACGGGCTAAACTCTGCCCCCGATGCCCTGGTACCTCCCCCTCGCCTGCGTCGGCGGCGCGGCGCTCCTTAGCGCCCTGGTCACCGCCTGGGTCCGTCGCCGCGCCCCGCGATGGGGCTTCGTCGATCGCCCGGGCGGCCACAAGTCCCACGCCCGCGAGGTCGCCCTCGGCGGCGGAATCGCCATCGTCTCCGGCGTCGTGCTCCCGATGCTGGCCGTCCTCATCGCCGCCCGGCTCGCGCTGCACTTCTCCGGACTGGCGCTCCCCGAGTTCGTCCGCACCCACCTCGACGGCATCGTCGCGAAATCCGCCGAGGGCACCGCGCTCATCGCGGGCGCAATCATCCTGCACATCCTCGGCCTCATCGACGACCTGCGCCCGCTTCCGGCCGCCCTGCGTCTGATGACTGAGATCGCCGTCGCCGCGGCGCTGGCCGTCGGCTTCGATCTGCGCATCCTCTCGCACCTCGGTCCGGCGGCCTCCACCGCCGTCACCGTGGTCTGGATCGTCACCATCACCAACGCCTTCAATTTCCTCGACAACATGGACGGCCTCGCCGCCGGCGTCGGCGTCATCGTCGCCGCCGTTTATTCCGTCATCGCCGCCATCACCGGCCAGGTCTTCGTCCCGGCCTGCTGCTGGCTGCTGGCCGGCGCGCTGCTCGGCTTCCTCCCGTTCAACTTTCACCCCGCCTCGATCTACCTCGGCGACGCCGGCAGTACCGTCGTCGGATTTCTCATCGCCGTCTTCACCGTCCTGACGACCTTTTACAACCCCGCGCATGACGACCGCCCCATCGGCGTCATTGCGCCCCTGCTCGTCCTCGCCGTGCCGCTTTACGACACGATCAGCGTCCTGTACCTCCGCTGGTCGGCCGGCCGTCCCATCTGGACCGGCGACCGCGCCCACTGGTCGCACCGCCTCGTCCGCGCCGGCATGTCGGCCCGCCGCGCGGTTCTCTTCATCTGGATCGCCACCTTCGCCACCGCGCTGCCCGCCCTGCTGCTTCCCCAGGCGTCCTGGCCCCTGGCCGTCGGGATTCTCGTGCACACCCTCGCCGTCGTCTCGCTCGTCGCGCTGCTCGAAAGCGCCCACGGCTCGCGCCCATGACCCGTCGCGCCGCGTCACAACTCGGCCGGCCTGAAGTTCGGCCGTCGGCGAACAATCCCGATGGGGCTCGCATTCTCTTTGCCCCCGAGGTCCTCGAGCGCTTCGCGCTCCTCATGCTTCTTTCCGTCGCCTGCCTCCGCTGCTGCAGCCAGGAGACGCTCACGTTTGAGACCCCCGCGTGGACCCGCTCCCTCGACCTGCCGACCGGACCCTTGCCCGCCACGACGCTCCTGCTCACCGGCGTCATTCTTGCGGCTGCCGCCCTGACCCTCGCGGCGAGGCGGCTCCGCGGCGGTCGGCTTCGGCCCGGATTGGGCGAACTGGGCGTCGCGATGTTCGGCGTCGCCGCGGCCATCGCAACCGCTCGCACAGGACAGAAACGGCTCGCACTCGACGGAGCCCTGTCGCTTGTGGGAATGCTCGTCTTCTTCCTCGCCTTGCGAGACCTTCTCGATCGCCCCTGGCGGGTTCGGCTGACGCTCACAACCCTTCTCGCCACCGGAGCAGTCTTCGCCGCGCGCTGCTTCTACCAGGTATGGATCGACTACCCGGCGACCCTGGAGTACTTCGAGGAGCACCGCGACGAATGGGTCGCCCGCGCCGGCGAACTCGGAACCGGCGCGCTGTTTGACTTTGAGGCCCGGCTGCGCTCCGGCGCGGCAACCGGGTACTTCGTCCACCCCAACGTCGCGGGCGGACTGCTCATCCTGGTCGCGGCCGCCGCAATGGCCCTGCTCTCCGACGCCCGGCGCGCGACGAGGCCCGCGCGCCCCACGCTGCTTCTATTCGGACCGCTGCTGGTCGCCTTGGCCGCCGCCACCGCCCTTGTGCTGACGCAGAGCAAGGGCGCGGCCGCCGGTCTGGCGCTGGCCGTCCTCGCCTGGGCGATCGGCCCTCGGCTTCGCGATCGACTCGCCCGTCGCCGCCGCGCCGCGCTCGCCGGCTTCTGGACCGCCGCCGCCGCCGCGCTCCTGATCGTCGTGGCCGTCGGCGCCGTTCGCGGCGGGCTGCCCGGCCGCTCGCTGTTGTTTCGCTGGCAATACTGGCGCGGCGCGGCGGCGATAATCCTCGACCGCGGCCTCTGGGGCGTCGGCCCCGAAAACTTCGGCCGGCTCTTTCCGCGCTATAAGCCCGTCGAGTGTCCCGAGGAAGTCCTGGACCCGCACAGTTGGATCGTCCGCCTCGCCGCCGAGTACGGCATCGTCGGCCTTTCGGGAATGGTGGTGCTGTTGATCGCCGTCTCGCGCCGCGTCGCCCGCGGCGGGCCGCACGAACTGCTTCTGCCCCACGCTGCAGCCGCTGCGCCGCCGAACGCCGGCCGCGCCGCGCGATGGGCCGGGCTGATCGGCGCGGCCGTCCTCGTCGGATGGACGTTGATCCTCTCCGACGCCTCCTTCGATTTGCTCGTTTTGACTCTCGTCCCGCCGTTGGCGCTCTGGCCGGCGACGATCCTCCTGCTTCACCCGTCCGTGTGCGCGCAGGGCCGCTTCGACGACTCGTCTCCCTCTCCACTGATTCCCGCCCTGACGGGGGGCGCGATCGGGTTCCTCGCGCACGCGGCGGTAGACACCTCGCTGTTCCATCCCGGCGCGGGCACGGCCTTTTTCACCCTTCTTGCCATTCTCGGCGCGCGCTCCCCCTCCGCGACACCCGCTGACACCGTCTCCCCGCGGCCGCGACCGGCCCTCGTCGCGCTGCTCGCGCTTGGCCCCGCGCTCGCCGCCTACGGCTGGTTTGTCGTACGCCCCGCGGCTGCCGCCGGTGCGCACCTCGCCGCCGCCCGCCGCGCCGCCGCCGACGCGCCCGACGGGTGGGACGAATTCCAACGGTCAACAACAATGGAGCGCTTTCGCGCTGCCCTGCGGGCCGACCCGCTCGACGCGACCGCCGCGGCGGAACTCGTCCCGCTGCTGCTCGCCCGCGCACGGGAGCCGCGCCAGTTCGACGAGACCCTCCGCTGGCTCGACCTGCTCCGCCGGCGCGACCCGCTCAACGCCGCCGCCGACCGCGCCGAGTCCTTCCTCTTCGCCCGCCGCTTCGAGTTCTCGAACGACCCGGCCGACCTCCAACGCGCCGCGGACGCCTTGCGCCGCTGGATCGCCGCCCATCCGACCTGGCCGACGTCGCGCATCATGCTCGGCCGGCTGCTGCTGCGGCTCAACGTGCTCCAGCCCGACCCCGACCGCCGCGACGAAGCCCGCCGATGCATTGAGACCGCCCTCGATCTCGATCGGCACCGCATCTACGTCTCGGCCCCCAACCGCCTTTCCTCGGAGCAGCGCGCCGAACTCGAGGCCGAAGTCGCGCGGCTCCAGCCCTGATGCGCGTCGACTTGCCCGTCCGCTCCGCGATGATGCCCGGTCGCTCTTTGCCCATCCCGAGCCGCCCAGTTATCGTACGCCCGTTCATGATCGACCCGTTCCTCATCCTCAAACTCGCGCTCATCCCCTTCCTGATCGCCGCCAATGCCTTTTTTGTCGCCGCCGAGTACGCCGTCGTCACCATGCGCTCCACCCGGATCGAGGAACTGCGCCGCGACGGCCTCCTGGTCGCCCGCTACCTCGCGCGGCTCAAGCAGGACATGAGCGGCTCCATCGCCACCATCCAGATCTGCATCACGGCCACGAACCTTCTGCTCGGCGCAGTGGCCGAACCCGCCGTGTCCGCCGTGATCATCGGCCTGGTGGATGCGATCGGGGTCAACGTGCCGCTCCGCGTCGTGCGGCCCGCGGCGCTATTGATCGGCCTGGTCGTCCTGACCTTCTTCACGGTCGTGCTCAGCGAACTGCTCCCCAAGGCCCTGACGCTGCAATACACCGATCAGATCGCCCGCTGGGTCGCGCGGCCCATCTTCATCTTCCGCACCCTCTGCGCCCCCCTCGTGCTCCTGATGAACGCCGCCGGCAACCGCGTCACCCATGCCCTCGGTCTTGGGCGCGTGCGGATCGAGGAACCCGTGCACTCCGAGGAAGAACTGGAAATGCTCGTCGACCGCGCCGACGACGCCGGCGAGTTTCACGAGGAACACGGCGACCTTCTTCGCCGCGCCTTCGACTTCGCCGACCTCACCGTCCGGCACGTCATGATCCCCCTTCGCCAGGCCGGCGTCCTCGACAGCAACGCCACCGTCGGCGAACTTGCCAGCCGGCTCAGCGAACGCCCCTTTACGCGCTGGCCCGTCCGCGACCCGTATACGGGCCGCATCAACGGAATTGTCAACATCAAGATGGTGCTTTACGCGATGGCGCTGTCCGCCGGCGAGGCCGTGATCCTGCACGACCTCGCGGTCGAGCCGCTCTATCTCGACCCGGACCTGCCGCTCGTCGACGCCCTGACCCTGCTGAGGAAGCAGCGCCAGCACCTCGCCGTCGTCCGCGAGGGCGACGGCCCCGACCTCGGAATCGTCACGCTCGAGGACATCCTTGAATCGATCGTTGGGAACATCCCCAGCGAGATGAAGCCCTTTCCCCCGCGAAAACCCCCGCGGCCGCCCTCCGCCGCCTCCTGATTGGCCGCCTGAGAATCGACGTCCGGCCGCGCGCCGGGCAGACCGGTCGCCTCTCCGCCTCCGACCGCGGCCCGGATGGGCGTCGCCGGGCGACAATCGACCGCGTCCGCGCGCCGCAGCGGCGCCGCGTCCTCCCGGACCGGCTCCGGGCGCGCCGACGCCGATACCGCGCCGCCCGCCGCCCTTGCAGGCCCGGGTGGATACAGCCGTTTCAGGGGCGGCTGCGCGTTGAGGCAGCCGACGATGATCCACACCGTCGCGATGTTCCCGGTCCAGCGAAACCGGCGCGAGACCTGCGGCCGACCCGGCCGGACTGCCGCCGGATGAAGAAATATCGCCCCCAACGTCCGTGCCCCCCAGGCCCGGCCTCCCTGCGGCGTGACGCTCCTTCCTCCCCCTTTCGGGCTGCACGGACAACGACTTGAGTGTCAGAAACCAGGATGCCGGAGAGCCCGCCCACGCCGCTCCGCGCGCAAAGCGGACACAGAACCCGCTCCCTGGCGTTCGCGGCTCGGAAAGATCGGTCGCGGCTCGGATGGCCCGCCGCGGTGCGGACCCACGGACTACAGCGGCCGGCTCACCAGGCAGATCGCCACGCCCTGGATCGAAAAGTCCGTCTTCTCGTCGATCAGTTGCGGCGCGACCGACGGGTTGTCGCCGCGCAGGATCACCAGCGCCCGCCCCTCGCGCATCTCCACGCTCACCCGCTTCAGCGTCGGCCGACCGTCGACCAGGCACGCGCACACCCGCCCCTGCACCCACTCCGGGTTCACGCCCGGCCGGTACTCGACGAGGATGATGTCGCCCGGTTTGAGCGTCGGCTCCATCGACTCGAACTCGCACCGCAGGCAGTACCGCTGGCGGCTCCACAGGTGCCGCAGCACCGGAAACATCTCGAGTTGCTCCTGCGTTTCGCCCGGCGGACCGTTCGGAATCGTTCCGTACAGCGGCAGGTCGCGCGTCTCCAGCGGCTGCGGCGCGTCGTGCACGTCGCCCGCGCCGATCAGCACCGCGTCCGGCACGCCCAGCGCCGCCGCGATCGCCCGGATCGTCGCCGGTCGCGGCACCTTCAGCCCCTTTTCAATGCTCGACAGGTGACCCTGGTTCAGGTTGGCCGCGGCCGCCAGGTCGCGCTGCGTCAGCCCCGCGCGCAGCCGATAGTCGCGGATTCGCTCCCCCGCCGTGCGGCCCTGAATGGGAATCATCGCATTGCGCTGCGGCGCCTCGGCCATCGGCGCCATTATCGCTTCCCCAGCCGCTTCGTTCGAGACGCCGCGGGCCGCGACTAGACGGCCAAAAGGCAACCGATTCGCGCCGCTGCTTGCCGAAGCCCCGGCCGGCCGCTACATTCCCGCGAAAACACGGGGACGTAGCTCAGTTGGGAGAGCGGTGCGTTCGCAATGCACAGGTCGTGGGTTCGAATCCCATCGTCTCCAGTCCCTTCCGCCGTCGCCGACGGCTCACGCAATGTCCGCGACGCGTAACGGCCGTCGTCCTGCGGGCCGACGCCGCCTTCGAATCCTCATCACTGCCGGCCCCACCCGCGAATATCTCGACCCCGTTCGCTTCCTCTCGAACGCCTCCACCGGCCGCATGGGCTACGCGCTCGCCCGCGCCGCCCGCCGCCGCGGACATGACGTCATCCTCGTCAGCGGGCCGGTTGATCTGCCGCCCCCGCCCGGCGTCCGCACCGTCGCCGTCATCAGCGCCGAGCAGATGGCCGCCGCCGCCCGCCGGGCGTTTTCGCGCTGCGACGGCGCGATCTTCGCCGCCGCCGTCTGCGATTACCGTCCGCGCCGCGCCGCGCGCCGCAAACGCGCCAAGTCCGCTCGGCCCTTCGCCCTGTCGCTCGCGCCCACGCACGACATCGCCGCGGAACTCGGCCGCGCCAAGGGCCGCCGCGTCGCCGTCGCCTTCGCCCTGGAGGACCACGCCGGCCGAGCCCACGCCGAGCGGAAACTCCGCCGCAAGAACTGCGACGCGATTATCCTGAACACCCCCGCCGCCATCGGTGCGGACCGCGCCGCAGTCGAGGTCCTCGTCACCGGGCAATCCTGGCAGCGCTGGCCCGCCGACTCCAAGCCGCGCATCGCCGAACGCATCGTCGCCCTGCTCGAACGACTCGCGCATCCCGCCGGGAGTGAACGCGAACGAGCAGCGAGCGTGAACCCGGCGGCTCGTAGAGGAACACAAGTCGACGAGCGGCGGGGTTTACCCCCCGCCGGCTGGACCAACAGCGTTTCTGCCGCCGGGATAAACCCGGCGGCTCGTAGACGCTCGGTCCGCGCGGTGAGTCGCACCGGCGAAAACACGGTCAGGGCTTCGAAAATGACCCCCGCCTGCGGCGCGGCAGCGCCCCGGCTGCGGTCGCCAGCAGCGCCAGCGTCGCCGGCTCCGGGATCGGCTTGAAGCCCGTCAAACGCACCAGCGACGCCGACTCGCTGTTCCGCAGGTATTGCACCGTCCAGGTGCCGTCCGGCGTGCTCAGCGTGCACACCGAGGTGCAATCCACGTTGGCGAACGAACCGATCAGACTGCCGTCGGCGACCAGGATGTCAAACGTGTCGTCCGGCTCGGGGAGGAACCCGTTGACCAGCATGACGCTGAGCGTGCCGTCCAGCAGCGTCGGGCCGTTGACGACGGCCAGCCGGTCGTAGAGCGTCAGGTCGTCTTCCGGCTCGAACAGCGTCCCGCCGATCTGGATATCGAGCGAACCCTCGGCGTCCTGCTCGTAGCCGCCGTCGAAGGTCAACTGGCCCAGTTCGTCGGGGTGGACCTCGCCTCCGGGGCCTCTCGCAGCCGGAACGCGCTTCACACCCGGTTTGACCATGCCGCCTTCTGCGCTATAGCGAGCGCGGCCGCCTGCCTTGAGCGTGCCGCGTCCCTCGACCACTCCGCCGTTTTGATTTCGAAACAGTGAAGCGTGTAATGCGACCGATCCTTTCCCGATTGTGAGTGTGCCCGTGTGTCTGACTTCATCACCCAGAAGGGCGAAACGCGAATCGGCGGCCAAGGTGATCGTGCCACGATTCGTGATGGTATCCGCTTCAATCCTGTGGTAGACCGCTTCTCCAACAGGGCCGTTTTCTACGTCAATCTTGCCGGTGTTAGTGAATGCTGGTTGTGGGACAAGGACCTGGAACCCGAAAAAGGCTCGGGACCGCCCGATACCATTCCCCTGTTCGGTGAACAGCATGTGGCCTCCGTTTGAGAAATTGCGATCCACGAACAGAACGGCGTCCGCGGAAGCCGCCGCGTCGTTCGTCCGCCGGGCATAGAGTTGCAGTGCCCCGTTCTGAACGAAGGGAGAGTTGATCGCCACTCTGCCGGTGACTCTGAGCGCGATGCCCTCGCGCTGCGGGATCGTGTTCGTCAGCGTGCCCATGCCGCCCCAGGTCACGTTGTCCAGCAGGACGCGGCCGCGCTTAAGTTCCGCCGGCCCGTTCATGGCGAACGCCACGTCCCGCAAATTGACGTTCGTCGTCGTCGCGCCGTCCACCAGGAACCGGTCGAGTGCCACGTTGAGGTTCTGCGCCGCGTCGAGGGTGCAGGTCGTGTTGCCGATGTTGATCGTCGCCCTGTCGACTCCCTCTTGCGGCACCATGTTCCCGTTCCAGTTGCCGGCCGTGTTCCACTTCATGTCGCCCGTGCCGTTCGTCCAGACCGCGTCCACCGCGCGCAGCGACAGGGGCGCCGTCGCGCGGGCCGGCCCCCACGCGCCCGCCCCGCTCACGTCCGCCGCCCGCAGCGGCCCCGCGAAAAGCAGCACCGTCGCCGCCGCGGCCAGCGCCGCGCCGAGGGGATAACGCCGCCTCGTCTGCCGACCGTTTCTGGACATGACCGGCCTCCGGCAAGCTCCGCGCCCGAACAACACGCCATACTTTTCGTACCAGAAAGAGCGCGTCTCTGTCAAGATCATTCTGCCGCAACCGGCTGGCGGCCGGCCCCGACCGCGGCGGCCACGGTCCGTCTCCGGCCCGCCGCGCTGGACTCCGCCGGGATAAACCCGGCGGCTCGTAGAGGAACACAAGTCGACGAGCGGCGGAGTTTACCCCCGCCGGCTGGACCAGCAGCGTTTCTGCCGCCGGGATAAACCCGGCGGCCCGTTGAAACGAAAACCGCCGGGATAAACCCGGCGGCTCGTTAGTACGAGAACCGCCAGGGCAACCCCTGCCGGCGCGGGGCCGGCGGCTCCTCAACACGCGCCCCGCTTGCCCACGTTGTGATCGTCGCTCTAGACTAGGCCCCATGACCGACGTCAAGGCAACTAACATCGTCTGGCACGAGGGACACGTCGACCGCGCCGCGCGCCGCTCCCTCCTCCGCCAGTCCGGCGGCACCGTCTGGTTCACCGGGCTGCCCTCGTCCGGAAAATCCACCCTCGCCTTTTCCCTCGAACACCTGCTCGTCGAACGCGGCCGACTCGCCTACGTCCTCGACGGCGACAACCTCCGCCACGGCCTCAACAAGAACCTCGGATTCTCCGCCGAAGACCGCGCCGAGAACATCCGCCGCATCGGTGAGGTCGCCCGCCTCTTCGCCGACGCCGGCGTCATCACCCTCACCAGTTTCGTCAGCCCCTACCGCGCCGACCGCGACGCCGTCCGCGAACTCCACCGCGCCGCCGGCCTGCCCTTCCTCGAGGTATTCGTCGATACGCCCGTCGCGGTGTGCGAGCAACGCGATCCCAAGGGCCTCTACGCCAAGGCCCGCGCCGGCCAGATTAGGGGCTTCACCGGCGTCGATGACCCCTACGAGCCGCCGCCTGACCCGGAGTTGACGATCCGCTCCGACCGGCTTTCGCTCCCGGATTGCGTGAACGAATTGGTTGGGTTGCTCGAAAAGCACGGCCTGCTTCGGGCGACCTGATGCCCTTGGTCTCAGCGCCGATCGCCACGGGCGACTCGCGGCGAGCACCGCCTCCGTGACCCCGCAGGGCCCAACGGAATGCCCGTCTATCGTCAGAATCCGCTCACCGGCGCATGGGTCATCATCGCCCCCGACCGCGCCGATCGCCCTGGCGCAGCCGTTGCGCCCGGCGCCGCGCCGGCCGTGCGAGGCGCGGGCCGCGAGAAAAACACCCCCTGCCCCTTCTGCCCCGGCAACGAGCGACTAACCCCGCCCGAACTGTTCGCATACCGCTTCGACCGCAGCCCGCCCGACGCCCCCGGGTGGTCCGTCCGCGTCGTTCCGAACAAGTACCCCGCCGCCGTCCTCGACGCTGCGGGAGTGCCCTCGCCCGAAGCCGTGGCACTGCAATCACGCACCGCGACATCGCCGCGCGCAGCCGTTGCGATCGACCGTCTACTTTGCGTGGAAACCCCCGCCGTCGGTCAGCACGAGGTGCTCGTCGAATCGCCTGACCACGATGCCTGCTTCGCCCTGCATCCGCCTGCGCACGCCGCCCTCGTCCTCGACGCCCTGCGCCATCGCCACCGCATGCTGCTGCACGCCCGCGACGTCCGCTACCTCGTCAGCATCCAGAACCACGGCCCCGCCAGCGCCGCCACCATCCCCCACCCGCACTTCCAGACCCTCGCCGCCGCCGTCGTCCCGCCCGCCGCCGCCGCGATGCTCGACGCCCAGGAGGCCTTCGCAAAAAAGCAGGGCCGCGCCCTGTTCGACGTGATGCTCGAGGAGGAACAGGCCGACGGCCGCCGGATCGTCGGCGCAAACGATGACTGTGTCGCCTTCGCCCCGTGGGCCTCGCAATGGCCCTACGAGGTCTGGATCGTCCCGCGCCAGCCGGTCCCGTTTTTCGCCGAACTGCCCGACGACGCCCTGCCCCCGCTGGCCGAACTGCTTCGCGGTGTGCTCCGCCGCATCTACGAGCGGCTCGCCGATCCGCCGTACAACCTCGTAATCCACGGTGGCCCGCGCACCCTCCGCGCCGCCGATCACGCACGCATGTTTATCCAGGTGCTTCCGCGCACCGCGAACTTCGGCGGCCTCGAACTGGGAGCGGGCCTCTTCATCAACTCCGTTGCGCCCGAAACCGCCGCCGCCGAACTCCGCGAATCGACCTGACGGCCCCCACATCGAATCTCGGGCCTGACATTTTCAATCTGTAATCAGTACGTCCCACCTTCGGTACAACGGATCAATCCGCTCTGTTCCCCGTCGGGGCGACCTCGTCTACTAGGCGAAACGGTCGCTCCCCTCGCGCTGCATCATTCGTACGCCACAGCAACTCCGAAACTAGCCCCAGCCCCAGCGTCAGCGTCGCCCCCACCGCCAGCACAACGCTCGCCAGCAGCCACAGGCCGCCCTCCCAACCGCCGCCGAGCCAGCCCGCGATTCCGATTGCCAGACACGCCGCCGCCGACAGCCCCTGTCCCCATACAAACCGCCCGAAGAACCGCATCGCCCGTCCGCGGTACCGCGTCATGAACTGCACGCACACCAGGTCCAGCGCCACCCGAAACGTCCGGTCCAGTCCGTACTTGCTCCGCCCCGCCACCCGCGGCCGGTGGTTCACCTCTTCTTCCACGATCCGCGCCCCCAGCGCGCGGGCGAACACCGGCAGGAATCGGTGCATCTCGCCGTAGATCGCGACCGGCCGAATGAACTCCGCCTTGAACACCTTCAGCGTGCAGCCGTAGTCGTGCAGCCGCACGCCCGTCACCCGTCCGATCAGCCGGTTCGCCGCCCGCGACACCGCGCTGCGCAGCGGCGCATCGTTCCGCTCCCGCCGCCACCCGCACACCACGTCCACGTCGTCCGACAGCATGGCCGTCAGCCGCGGGATCTCCGCCGGGTCGTTCTGCCGGTCGCCGTCCAGCGGGACGATGACCCGCCCCCGCGCCCGGTCGATCCCCGCCGCCAGCGCCGCGCTCTGGCCGTAGTTCCGCGCCAGCCGCACGAGCACGAACCGCGGATCGCTCCCCGCCGCCTGCCGCGCCCGCGCCGCGCTGTCGTCCGTGCTTCCGTCGTCGACATAGATGACCTCGCTGCGGCCCGCCATCCCGTCGAGCACGGCGCGCAGTTCTTCCCACAGGGGCCCGACGTTTTCCTCCTCGTTGAAGATGGGAACGACGATCGACAGGTCCAGTTCGTACCGACGCAGCAGGTCGTTCACGCGTCTGCCTGCACACCCGCGTCATGCCCGCGCACGCCGGAGCGTAGGTCCCCGCCGCCGCTCCGTCAATTATGCGCGCGTATTGCGGTCCGCCGTCCCCACGGGTACCCTTCCGGTTCCCGCAGGCGCGGGTCGCAGACTCCCGGGCTCTTAGTCTATTCGTTGCGCAGGAGGTGCTGTATGGCGCGTCGGTCGGTCCGTTTGTCTCGCTTCCTCGCGCTCGCCGCGCTGCTGATGGCCGGCTCCGGCTGCCAGGCGCTCGGCGGACTCTTCCGCGGCGGTTTCGGCGGGGGGCTGCTCGGCGGTGCCGGAGGCGGACCGCTCGGCATTCTCCTCAGCATCGTCACGGCCATCCCCCCGCCCCCCAACCCGCTCGATGCCGAGTTTCAGGCCACCGCCACGCCGCTCTCACCCCTCAAACTGGTCGTCCCGGGGCCGGTGAACACCCAGATCGCCGGACGACTCGTCGCCAATCTCACCGCCGTTCCCGTCGCCGGCGCGCTGGGGCCCGACGGCATGGTCTACTACACCGAAAAGGTCACCGGCCGCGTCCGCCGCTTCAATCCGCTCGGGAACGGAATCGACCCGACCGTCGTTCTCGATCTGCCCGTCAACAGTTCCGGATTCCGCGGACTGAACGGCATCGCCTTCGCGCCGGACGGCTCGCGTCTCTTCCTCTCCTACGTCCGCAGCGCCACCGACGCCGACACGGCCGGCCCCGACCAGGCCCTCGAAAGCCGCCTCTCATCTTTTCCCTTTCCCAATCCTTCCCCCGACGCCGAGATCGTCCTGCTGCGCTTTCCGCCGGCAGACGCGCTCTTCCCCTCCGACATCAACGGCATCGGTACCTGCCAGGTCGGGCCCGACGGACGCATCTACGTCTCCCACGGCGACTACAACAACCGCCTTTCCGCGCTCGACCTGAATCCGGCCAACCCCGGCGGAAAGATCTTCCGCCTGGAACTCAACGGCAATACCCCCGCCGACAATCCCCTGGGCCCCGAGAATCCGATTTTCTGCCTTGGCCTGCGCGACCCGTTCGGCTTTACGTTCGACTCGCAGGACGGCACCCTGTGGATCGCCGACCGCGGCAGCGGCTTCTCCGACGAACTCAACCTCGGCGTGCCCGGCGCGAACTACGGCTGGCCCCTGATCAAGGGCGCACCGAACACCGAATGGGAGCAGTTGCTTTCCCTGATTCCATTCGTTTTCCGCGAGCCCACCATCGACTTTGGCCGGCCCGACCCCAACCCCGCCCCCACCAGCGTTGTTGTCGTCCGCGGAAGCCCCTACGGAGACGAACTTGAAGGCAACGTCCTCTACGCCCATTACGAACTGCCCGGCAAGGTCGTCCGCGTCCGCTACCTCGCCGCCGACCCCGTCGTCAACTGGGGCGACGTCTGGTTCGCCCCGCCCGAGGCCGGCCGGACCGTCGGCCTCGTCCGCCTCGCCGACGGACGCGTCGTTGTCCTCTGCCAGGACCAGGTTTACCGCCTCGAACTCGGCCCCTGAAGCCCCGTCGTCGTCCGCGCAGAAAAAAACCGGCCGGTGGATCGCTCCACCGGCCGGATCTTTCTTTCCCGATCCATCGTCCGTTGCGAGGCGAACGGATCGCTTAGAGCAATTCACGATTGAGAGTGTGGCACCCGCCGCGGCGGGTGTTGGTACGAGCGGAAGGCCGGGGCCACAGTCAATCGTTAGCCGCCCCAGCGGCGTTGCCGCAGTATCAGCCCCGCCCCGCCCGCCAGCAGCAGGAGCGTCGCCGGCTCGGGCACCCACATCTCGATGTCGTCGATCGCGTCGGGCGCAGGTCCGGCATTGTCAAAAATGTTGATCCGCCCGATGGACGGGTCGGCCCAGACGCCCCAGAACACCTTGTTCGGCTCCGGGCCGGTGGGCGCCGGCACGCCGAAGACCCCCAGCACCATGTCATTCTTGTCATAGACGCTGATGGTCCAGCCGCCGTTGGGGAAGTCCCGGAACCGCGACAGCCAGAACCCGACGCCGGTGTGGTTCGGTTCGGTGAAGATCAGGTCCACGCTCGCCCACACTCCGTTGAGGAACTGGTCCTCGCCCACCTTGACGCTGTTGGAATCAATGAACCCCGGACCGATGACATAGAGCGCGAGCGGGTTGCCCGGATCGGGGTTCGGCGCCGGCGGCGTCGGTCCCGGTGTGATATTGGACTGGATGATCAGGTTGCCTTCGGCGATCCCGTTCGGAAAGCCCTGCGGCGAGCCCGGCGGATTCGGCACGCCCGACGTAAGCGGATCGTAAAGGGTAATCTTCTGTCCGGAGTCGATCACCGCCTCTTCGAACGTCTCGATCCCCTTCAGTTCCTTCCCGTCCGCCTCGTTGAATGCCCGAAACGCGTTGACGTCGTCAAACGTCACCGGCACCGCGCGGACCTGCGCCGATGCAACCGCGAAAGCGAAACAGGAAGCGATGGTCAAAAAACGAGTCATCCTCTTTCTCCTTCCGACCGTCGATCAACCAAGGACCTGCGCCTTTGACCGGAGGGTAAGTCCCGGCCGAATCCATTATGCCAGATTCCTACGCAGCGTGTCAAGCAATATTTCGCCATTTCGCCGCGCCGGTTAGCAAACCGCGTGCCACGCCCCAAAACGTACCCTTTTTACGCTGAAGGGCGTTTTGAGGTCACCGGCACGCGGACTGTACAGCCGCCCACAATTCCGACACGTCCTCGTCGTTCAGCGTCCGCGCGTCGAACAACACCGCGTCGTGCGCCACGCGCGCAACCACCGGCGGCGCGCACAAACGCAGCCGCCGCGCCGCCTCCGTCGACGAAATCCGCGACGGCCGCCAGCGCACCACCCACGTCGGCATCGGCCGCGCCGGCAGCGACCCGCCGCCCGCGAAACTCTCCTCCTGCTCGGTGTCGAACCGTTCTTCCGGACAGGCCTCCGCCAGCGCGGCCCGAAGCCGCTCGGCTCGCGCCTGCAGCGCCTCCGCTCCCGCGCCCAGGTGCTGCAGCACCGGGATCTCCCTCGAGGCCGCCTGCGAGTCGAGGTACAACTCCAGCGTGGCCCCCAGCGCCGCCAGCGTCATCTTGTCCACCCGCAGGGCCCGGGCCATCGGCTCCGCGCGGAGCCGCTCCACAATTTCCTTCCGCCCCACGATCAGCCCCGCCTGCGGTCCGCCCAGCAGTTTGTCCCCGCTGAACGAAACCACGTCCGCTCCCGCCCGCAGACTGCCCGACACAGTCGGCTCACCCGCCGCCTTCCAGAGTTCGTCGTCCCGCAACGCCCCGCTGCCCAGGTCGTCGTACAGCGGCAGCCCGCGCCCGTGCGCCAGCCGGGCCAGTTCCGCCGTCCCGGGGGATTCGGCGAAACCGACGATCCGGTAGTTGCTGGCGTGAACGCGCATCAGCAGCGCCGTTCGTTCGCCGATCGCCCGCTCATAATCGCTCAATCGAGTCTTGTTCGTCGTGCCCACCTCGCGCAGCACCGCCCCGCCCGCCGCCATCACCTCCGGCAGCCGGAACGACCCGCCGATCTCGATCAACTGCCCCCGCGACACGATCACCTCGCGCCCCCGCGCCAGCCCCGCCAGCACGAGCATCGTTGCCGCCGCGCCGTTGTTCACCACCAGCGCCGCCTCGCCTCCCGTCAGGTCGCGCAGCAGCCGCTCCACGTCCTGGCCCCGCCGACCGCGCGTTCCCTCCTTCAAATCGAACTCAAGGTTGCAGTATCCCGGCGCCGTCTCGCGGATCGCCCGCATCGCGATCTCCGCCAGCGGCGCGCGGCCCAGCCCCGTGTGCAGCACCACGCCCGTGGCGTTGATCACGCGCGTCAATCGCTCCGACCGCCGCTCCGCCAGCAGCCCTGCCGCCCGCTCGAGAATCGCCGCCGTTTCCCGCGCCGCCCCGGTCCGCGCGTCGTCCCGCGCCTCGCCGACCGCCGTCCGTAGCGCATCCGCCACCGCGGCGGGCGCCTCCCCGCCGAACCGCGGATCCAGTTCCGTCTCGGTCAGCAGCGCCGTCATCGACGGCAGCGCCGCCCGGCCGTCGCGCGGCTTGGCGGGCGCTGCGCCCCTCGATCGCTTGGTACTCATGTCTCTGCGTCCTGCAACACGCGTTCGTCGCCCACGCGCCGCGTGAACCGCACGCGATCAAGATACTCCAGCAGCGGCAGCACGCTCCGCCGGCTCAGCCCCAGCACGTCGCGCACCTCGGCCAGCCGGAACCTTCGCCCCGACCGGCCCGCCTCCCGAACGGCCTCGCATAATCGCGCCATCGCCGTCGCCTCAACGAACAACTCCGGCCCGACGGCCACGAACCGCTCGTCGCTCCGCGCCAACTCCAACATTGCCGCCGCACGCTGACGCGACTGCCCCGCCAGCGCCTTCAGCCGCGGCCACTCCGGCGGATCAAGCCCCGCCGACCGCAACTCGGCCCAGATTCGCTCCAGCAGCGCCGCGTCCTCTTCCGACAGCCGCGGCCGGAACGTCGCCAGCGCGGCGTACGGCCCGCGCGTCACGACCACGCCTGATTCGATCAGCCGCGACAGGATCGCCCGGCCGCAGCCCGGCGCGCTCCGCCGTTCCAGCCAGCCGACAAACCGGTCGGCCTGAATGCCCGGCTCCAGCGGGGCGCGGCGATGATGCCGCCCCAGGTGGTCGGCCGCCCGTTCGCTGAGCCCGCGCAATACATCGTCGAGAATCTCGGCCGTCCCCGCCCGCGTCAACCGCCCCGCCTCCCGCAGCCGCGCGACAAATGCCGTCGCCTCCGTCGGCTCGATGCCTGCCAGACACGCCACCCGCTCCGCCCGCGGAACGACCACCCCGGAAAGCCGCAGCACCTCTTCCACCCGGACGGCCGGGTCGCCCGACTCCATCCGCCGCAGCGACTCGATTTCCTGCGGCCCAGGACCGATTCGCCGCGACGCTGCCCGCAGCACGACGCCCCCGCCGATCGTCGCCGACGCCGTCTCGTCCCGAATGATCAACCGCTGCCCGTGGGACGCCGGCACGGCCGTCACGAAGCGCAACTGCACCAGCGACGTGCCGCCCGGCCGGATCGCGTCCGCGTCGAGGCACACGAGCATCGCCGTCTCCTCGCGCGTGCCCATCGACACCCGCACCCGCCGATGCGTGGGCAGCGGCGACTCCCGCCGACGGATCAGCCGCACGCGCGCGTCGATATACCGCGCCGCGCCCAGGTATCCCGGGGTCGCCAGTTCGTCGCCGCGGCGGATTGCCTCGCGCTCCAAACCCGTCAGGTTCAGCGCCGCCCGTTGCCCGGCCCGTACATCCCCCGCCGCCTCGCCGTGCGTCTGAACCTCGCGCACCTTCACCATCCGCCCGGCCGGCAGCAGTTCGAGCGTCTGTCCGGCCGCCGCACGGCCCGAGATCACCGACCCCGTCACCACCGTCCCGCGCCCCCGCACCGCGAAGACGCGGTCAATCGCCAGCCGGAAAACCTCCGACGCCCGCGCTCGCCGCGCCCGGCGCGCCGCCGCGACCAGCAGCGCCTTCAACGGCTCCAGCCCCGCCCCCGTCTGCGACGACACCGCCGACGCCGGCCAGTCCGCGATCGGCGTGTCCGCCGCCGCGGCCCGCACGTCGGCCTCCACGCGCCGCACGCGGTCCGCGTCCGCCAGGTCGGCCTTCGACACCGCGATCACGCCCGACTCCACTCCCAGCAGGTCCAGGATCTCCAGGTGCTCGCGGGTCTGCGGCATCACCCCGTCGTCCGCCGCCACCACCAGCAGCGCCAGGTCGATCCCCGTCGCCCCGGCGACCATCGTTCGGACAAACCGCTCGTGGCCCGGGACATCGACGATCCCGAACCGCATCCCTTCCGCGTCCAGCCGCGCGAACCCCAGTTCGATCGTCATCCCCCGCCGCTGCTCTTCCGGCAGTCGGTCCGGGTCTGTCCCCGTCAGCGCCTTCACCAGCGATGACTTCCCGTGGTCGATGTGCCCCGCCGTCCCCAGCAGCCAGACCTCTCTCTGCACCGCCGCGCTCATCCGCACG